>Ga0070697_100000149_pt1 | contig 56919 bp, 38 predicted proteins | sample KBSK1501metaG_FD_65475 | JGI IMG/M metagenome (GOLD analysis project Ga0070697, IMG submission 65475) | Corn, switchgrass and miscanthus rhizosphere microbial communities from Kellogg Biological Station, Michigan, USA - KBS K1-50-1 metaG | ecosystem: Host-associated > Plants > Roots >... | reverse complement strand
GCAGTTGCAGTTTTTGGCGAAGGCGCTGTTGCCGCTCCCCGACAAGATGCATGGAATTAACGATCCGGAGATTCGTCAGCGGCAGCGCTATGCCGACTTGATTGCCGGTAGTCTGCAATTGGAGCGCGACGAAGGCGACCTGACACCACGAGAGACATTCGAACGCCGCTCAAAAATCATTAGCGAGATGCGCCGCATTCTCGAAGATCATGGCTACGTGGAAGTCGAAACGCCGATGCTCACTGCCAAGGCAACTGGCGCTGCGGCACGGCCATTCAAGACCCACCACAACGCGCTTGACATAGATCTGTATGCTCGCATCGCGCCGGAGTTGTACTTGAAGCGTCTGCTGGTCGGTGGTTTTGAGAAGGTCTATGAACTAAATCGCAACTTCCGCAACGAAGGGATCGATCGTACCCACAATCCTGAGTTTACGATGCTGGAGTTTTACTGGGCGTATGCTGATGTGAACCAGATGATGGATTTCTGTGAGGAGATGATCCGCTCCACCGTGTTCACGGCCTTAGGGCACACCAAGGTGAACTATCGAGGACAGGAGATCGACTTCTCGCCGCCGTTCGAACGGCTGACGATGAGGGAGAGCGTAATGCGATTTGCCCCAGACAAGGAGATTACAGATGAAAGCCTCCTGAAGTTATTCGAAGAAAACGTAGAACATGACCTCATTCAACCAACCTTCATTTACGACTTTCCAAAAATTGTTTCACCGCTTTCAAAAGCGTCGCCGAAAAACCCTGCGGTTGCGGAACGTTTCGAACTCTTCATCGATGGTATGGAATGCGCCAACGGCTTCTCGGAGCTGAACGATCCGGCGGAACAATATCAACGTTTCCTGGATCAGATGTCGCAGCGAGAGCGAGGTGATGAGGAAGCGATGGTGATGGACGAAGACTATATTCGCGCGCTCTCATACGGCATGCCACCCGCCGCCGGCATCGGCATAGGCATCGACCGCTTCGTGATGCTGCTCACCAATAAGCAATCCATTCGCGATGTGATTCTCTTTCCACACATGAGACCGGAGCGAAAGGTGGGAGAAAGTGAACCGGGCAAGAGCGAAGAGGAGTAGCTTGAGTCCGAAGCGCCAAAGGCGCGAAATGTAATAGCCTGGGGCAACGCCCCAGGACAGCTGACACAAATATTCTTGGGAGCGCTGAAGGCGCGACATCGATTCAATCCCAGACATATCGTTCGTCGAAATCTATCCCATAACTCTTCAAAAACTTGCGGTATTCATCCTGAAACGTGACGCGCTGATGATGAATCTTTTGACGGGCAATATAGCGCTTTAGGATCGCAACCTGTGATTGTCCAATCGAGAAAGCGCCGTAGCCATTCTGCCAGTGAAAGTTTTTAAAATCCGGATCCTTCGTCTTGATCCACTTGGAGGATTCTGTCTTAACTTCTTCTACCAAGTCGGCGATCTTAATTACTCGACTCAGCGAGAACAAGATATGAACGTGATCCGCCGTGCCGTCAATCGCAAGCGAAGGCGACTTTAGGCGCTCGGAAAATCCTAGCCATGTAAGGATGCAGCTCTTTCTCTATAATCGGCTTGATGAAGGGTTCGCGATTCTTCGTGCTGAAAACAAGATGAATGAGGATCTGCGATAGTGATTGAGGCATGTCTTCCTTTCACTTTCGGATTTATTTCGCGCCTTCAGCGCTTCAAGACTTGATGAGGATATCCTTTCCTGGGGCGATGCCCCAGGCTTTCACATTTCGCGCCGTTGGCGCTTAGATACAAGATTCTTTGCGCGAAGCGCTTGGGTGGAGTCGTCTGAAATTGTGAAGAGCGTGGAAGAGTAGTTTGCTCGTTTCCGAGCATCAAAGACTCGACGCGCGCTGGGTCTAAGAGACGAAACCCGTGGCGCGCGCCCGTCGGCAGCGTTCAAAGTTGCCCCAGCAGCACGCGAGCTGTCTATCGGGGAGTGCCATCCCGTCAGAAGCGTTCGCAGTGTGCGCAGTGAACGCTGAACTTTAGATCTGTCCTGCCTGGTTGGCGGACTCGCAATTTCCCGTCGCCCAGAGTTCGGCGCGACTAGCTTCTGAAAAAACTCTTGACGCCAATTCCCCTGCGTTACCCGCTGGCGGCCGGTTGTCTGTGCGAGGCACCATATCCAGCATGTCCGCAACTTCCTCAATAATCGAGCGGTCCACGATTTTGTCTCCGGCGGCATAGCCCGCAACCAGCGCGTTATCGCAGAGGTTGTTAATGTTGCGCGGGATTCCTGCGCTGCAGCGATAGATGTAATCAATCGCTTCCGAAGAAAAAATGCCCGTCCGAGTGGCGCCACTGACAAGCAGGCGCGAAGTTATGTAACGGTCGGTTTCCTCAACCGTGGGCAATTGCGTAACGACGCAGCGCTGCGCAATGCGTTGTTTTAGTTGAAGGTCGGGGTTGTTTAAGAGGTCGCGCATTTCCGGCTGGCCGGTGAGAACAATCTGAAGATGCTTCGCCGTGTTTGACTCGAAGTTTGAAAGGAGTCGGATCTCTTCAAGCACGCTTGCTGAAAGCCCCTGCGCTTCGTCAATAACTAATACCGTACGCAGCCCTCGCGAATGTCGTGACTCCAGGGTTTTTCCGAGCGCCAACAACAAGTCTGATTTCGTCTCCCATGTCTGCAGGTCAAGCAAAGTCGCCACGTGCTGGTAAAACTCTGTGACTGATAAGCGCGGATTGAAGATGTAGGCGACCAGGACCGTGCGGTCGAGGCGTTGCATCATCCAGCGCAGGATCGTCGTCTTACCTGTACCTACTTCGCCGGTCACCACTATCAGGCCCTTGCCAGCTTGAATGGCGTAATGCAGGTTGGCCATCACTTCCAGGTGCGACGGAGTGAAATATATGAAGCGCGGATCTGGAGTCAGCGCGAAAGGTAGGTCTTTCAGTCCGTAAAACTCTGCGTACACTTTCTAACCTCCTCTTCTGAACAAGCTCTAGAGCGTGGCCAAAACGTTGCGCGCCTCGCCAGCTTCTGCAAACCGAACTTTCTCGCTCAAGCGCACGGCTTGTTCGAGTGCGCGTCGAGCAGCTTCTTTCTCGCCTTTAGCTTTCAGAGCCATCCCAAGGTGATAGTGATAGTTTGGAGCCGGGCTGCCGTTACCGTTCTTGCTGGCACGCTCATCCAGCGCCACCGCTTTTTGCAGCTGTTCGACGGCAGCACCGTAGAGTCCTTTTTTGTAGTAGACCCATCCAAGCGTATCGACAAAGCCGGAGATGTTTGGATTCTTTTGCACCACGCCCTGGGCCAGACGCACTGCTTCGTCAAGATTACCTTTACCGTTGACCGCATACAGCCAGGCAAGGTTGTTTGCAGCTATCGCGGAGTTTTGATCCTTGTCCAGCGCTTTGCGGTAGCTGTCGGCTGCGGCGTCGTAGTTTTGCCGCGAGTCGTCAAGCATGCCGATCAATGTGTAGGCGGTGGCGTTGTCCGGGCGGCGCTCGATAATCTTTTGATACTCGGCGATGGCGCGTTCCTGCTGGTTAGTATTGATGAAGAGTGCACCTAATGACGAATAGGCGGCGATGTAGTTCGGATCCAGCTCGAGCGTCTTACGAAGCTCAACCTCCGCCTGCATGGAGTTGCGCTCATAACCGTAGGCCTGGGCTTTGAGATAGTGGAGCGAGGCGTTGTTGGGGTTGCGGCTGAGAATTTGATCGATCCTGGCCTGCGCCTTATCGATTTCGTTGCGGTGTGCGTAGAGGCGAATTAGACCGCTCAAGGCGTTGAAGTTTGTGCTATCTATCGACAACGCGTTCTCGCAAAAACCGGCGGCTTCTTCAGTCTTGTTCTCAGCCAACGCAACACCAGCCAAACTGATATAGGGATGAATGTCTTTCGGAGCGGCGTCGCGGGCCATCATGAAGTCTTTGCGCGCGTTTACAGTATTTCCCTGCTCGAGGGTCGCGGTGCCGCGGGAGAGGTAAGCCTTGGCGCGAATCTCAGCAAGCAGTTGCGGCGAGTTTTGTCGGTCGGGTGCAGTTTGGTTTAGACGATCAATTAACTCCGATGAAAACCGTTGGGCTGCTTTCGTGTCTCCCTGGGCGAGGTTAAATTGAACCTGCATCAACCTTGCAGGGAGGTAGTCGGGGTAGTTACGCTCGAGATCGCCGGCAAACGCCCGCGCCTGATCAATGTTACCCAGGTTGAAGTTTGCCTGGGCCATGAAATAAAGTCCCGCACGTGAATTCGGCTCCTGAACCAGAACTTCTTTGAGATCCTGAACTGCGTCCTGCAAATCACTGGCCTGTCCCATCCGCGTACGAACTCGGGCGCGAAGCAACAGCGCCTGGCGGTCGTGCTGATCGTTTTTCAAAACTTGATCAGCCTGCGCCATCGCGCCCTGCGTGTCGCCTCGGATGAGCATGATTTCGCCCAGGCGATAACGGCCCTGCGTGAAATCGGGTGACTTCGCCAGAATGTCCTGATACATGCCGACGGCCTCATCCAGCCGATCGATTGAAGAATAGAAGTCTGCCAGAACCGCGCGTCCTTCTGGTTTGTCCTTATCCAGTTCGGCCAGCGCCCGATAGGAAACTTCCGCTTTGTCTAACTGTTTGTTGACGAGATAAAAACTGGAAAGAATGAAACGCGGGGCCCGATTCCCCGGCTCCACCGCCACGGCCTTGCTTATTTCCGCTTCAGCGTCTGCGAGCCGGTTCAGTTGTACGAGATACTTACCGTATTCAGTGTGTGCCAAGCCGGAATTGTTATTGACGGATAGCGCGCGTTGAAAAGTCTCTTCGGCTTTCGTCTTGTCATTAGTAACGATGTAGAAACGCGCGAGACTCAGATACGACTCGACGCGCCCGGGTTCTAATTCAATGGCATGGTTGATTTCAACGAAAGCTTTATCACGTTCGTTCTGAGCATAAAAAGTACTCCCCATCAGGATATGGCCTTCCACGTGATTGGCATTTTTCGCCAGTACCTGATTTGCCAGCCGCTGGGCTTCAACGATGAACTCCGGATGACCTTTAGCGCTAACGATGTAGAAGTTGCCAAGTTTCACGCGGGGTTCAAGATTGTCTGCATCAAGTTCGGTGGTCTTTCGCAACTCTTCGAAGGCTTCCTGAAGCCGCTGGAGACCTTCGTATGAACGCGCGAGGCCCCAGTGAGCTGAAGCCAGCTTTTCGTCAATCTGGATAGCATTGCGAAACTCAAGCGACGCTTCCTGAAACTTTTCATTCTTCAGGAATGCCTCGCCATTTGCGACGTGAGCTATTTTAGTTTTTTCGGGATTGGAGCAGCCGCTGATTGCGAGGATTGCGGCCAAGAGTAAAGACGGAAGGGTGGCGCAACAAGCTTTAGATCGGCACTCGGCTTTCATTTTCTTTCCTCTGGCCGGGGATGATGATCCCTGGGGTCCAGGTCCCGGTTGTTTGTCTCGGCTTTACTCTCGCCTTGGTCTAAGTAGCGGGCATTGCCACTTGATTCCTGCCGGGAGTGAGACACCCTATAAAAGGCCTAATTGCTAAGGCTTTCCGCAAAGATGGGAAACGGTTTGTCTGTTAGGCAAACGGTGGTTCACGTCGCAAGTTGACAGCTTGTTTGACAGTCTGTAAGGAATAAATCCGGGCAGTATTTGTTGCAGGAGTTGGCGCAAAGTCCAAGCTATGCGCCAAATTAACCTCTAGTGGTCACTCTTTGAACGTATAGGCAATCGTTCCTACTGCTCCCTGGCCCATCAGCTTCTCTGGGGAAAAAGTGGCTCTTTGGGCTGCCGCGATCGCCGCGTCGCGGAGCCGCCGGTCGCCTTCGAGAACTTTCACGGCAATCACTCTGCCTTGATTGTCCACCATAACGCGGATCGTGACCGTGCCCGAAACATGTTCGCTCCTTGCACTCGCCGGATACTCCGGTGCGGGAACTTCGAGTTGTTTTCCACTTAGCCCGCCCCCGACCAACGGCGACCCCTGAACATTGACGGCCTGGATTGGTAATGTCGTAGTGGGCGACTCCTCCTCAATTCTTAGACTGGGAATCATGAGATAAGCAACTCCAGCGGCGACAAGGAAAGTAAATATCACCAAAAACCAAACTGAGGACATCCTCGCTGTTTCCGGAGGAGAGGTAACCACGGGCTGATCAGCATCAACTAAAGGAGTCATGTCGATCGCGCAGTACGCAAGCAGTTCGCTATCGTAGGCGGCGTTGCATTTTGGGCATCGCTTACGACTGCTGGAAGAGGGTGGCGTCCTGACGGTTGACTGGGAGGGTTGCGACCTCGCGTCGTCCGAAGGAACCAGCGGCATCATTGCTTGCGCGGCATGTGGTTGGTCTTTGGGGTTTGAGGTGTCCGGCTCGACGTTAGACATTCGCTCGTGTGGAGACGCAATAACCGCTGGCTCGGAAACGGTTAGCGATGTTGAAGAGGGACTGTCGTTGACAACGATGTGAGGTGAATCTTTTTCCCGTGCGGTTTCTATTTCTGTTGGCGGCGAGGGCACCGGTTGCACATCTGTGATTTTGTGACTTGCTTCCTCGTCTATTCTCTGTTTCAACCCGGCAATCCACCGGCGAGTCCTCTCGTCGGAATTCTCGAATTGCTCTGACGTTCTCGAGGCGGGTGGATTCTGCTTCTCAATTTGGCGGGGCACCGACTTACCTGGAAGAGGCGGAGTCTCGTGTTTTGCACCTTGTCTCTGCGTGAGTAGCTTCACTCCCTCCACGAAGCCTTTCCTCTCTGCCCAATCTACTGCGTTCAGCCCGAGGTCATCGCGCAATTGAGGGTCGGCGCCTGCCTCGAGCAACAAACTCAATATTTTAATGCGCCTGAAGACTACAGCTATAATGAGTGGAGTTTGACCCCCGCTTGTGGGCCTGTTGACGTCCGAACCGGCAGACAGCAAAGCCCGGACGGCCGCTGTGTCGTCGTCAGTCACTGCACGGATCAACGAAAGATTGCGAGGATTCATTTCTATCTCGACTGTCATGGAAGGCAATCAACATTCTAAAGGTGATTGGAAAAAGAAGAAAGAAGGTTTCACGCCCCAACCGGTGTCAGGCGGCAGGTTCGGGGCTCGGGCAGACCAGCGAAGCAGCGAGACGAGAGCTTAACAACTTGAAGGATTGCGCGCCTGCGAGCAGCTGGGCGCTCGTGAGTGAGCAATTTTAGAAATGCGGCCCGTAAATGCGTGATTTTCCAAGCGGATCAAGATTTGCTACATACATGAAGTTTGCGTCGTAACGTGTTTCTCTGCTCCCTACTTTCGAAGACACAGTGTGATCGTCATAGTTACGTTATGACCATTCAGGAAGTCGAACAAATTGAAGACCGCGCAAGGCGTGGGCTGCCTATTGATCCTGATTCCATACTAATGTTGACAGCATACCTTCGTGACGTCTTACAGGCAAAAGCTAGTGCTGAGGCGGTAGCGTCTGAGGCACTCAAGCAGGCTGGACTAAATTCCCGATACCATACCGCCGGAATAACCCCTGCTTCTTAACGATGCACCAGGGAATCCTGTATTTCTGCAAGATAGTGGGCACAATTGCTGTCCCTCGGTTCCAAACCTAAAACATGCAGCAGATTGAGATACAGTCGCAAATGCGCGGCGCAAAATTTTCGGACGGACACGACGACAATTCTGTCTTGATCGTCAACGATTTACCCGATCAGCTGCAGCTCATGCAGACGTTGCTGCGAAAAGCTGGATATAACGTCCTCACAGCAGAAGAGGGCCTCGAAGCTTTTAACCTGGCTAAACAAGAACGCCCCGATCTCGTCATCAGCGACGTTTGCATGCCTGGAGTTGGTGGCTTGGAGTTTTGTCGCCTACTTCGCTCGGACTATCAGCTTCGCTCGGTGCCGATTCTGCTTGTCAGTGCACAAGAAACGGATACGGCCAACGTCGTGGCGGGTCTTCGGGCCGGCGCCGATGATTATTTGGAGATTCCCTTTGACGGAGCCCGTCTCGTCGCAAAGGTGGCCAGGCTTCTTGAGCGCTCGCGGGTTGAGGCTAATTATCGGGATTTGGTCGAACAGGCCAGCGACCTAATCTTCACTCAGGACCTGAGCGGAAGATTAACAAGTATTAATGCTGCGGGTCTGAACTTTCTCGGGCGTAATTCGGAAGAACTTCTCGGAAATTCGTTCTCCTCGGTTTTTGGTTTGGTAGGCGACCTCAATGGTAATGGGTCCGAAAACAGCCTTGACGACACTGACACCGTTCAGGAATTCCGACATCAGTTTGTTGCCAGGCGAGCGTCAGGGGAAGAACGGTGGCTCGAGCGCACCATATCGCCGATTCGAAACAGACTCGACGAAACCACGGGATTTCGCGGGATAGCAAGGGATGTCACCGAACGTAAGCTGGCGGAATTAGCACTGCGTGAGTCGGAAGAACGTTATCGATTGCTGTTCGAATCAACACCTCAACCAATCTGTGTCTATGATGTCGAGACTTTAAGATTTCTAACCGTAAACGAGGCGGCGATTCGAGCGTATGGCTATACGAGAGACGAGTTTCTTTCGCTGACCATCGACGATATTAGCCTGTCGGTTGAAAATGGCCTCTCCAGTCGTCCCTGCCTGCATCAAACCAAGAGCAAGAAGACCATCTATGTTGAGATGAACTCACACCCGCTGACCTTTGACGGCAAACTCAGTGAGCTCGTTATCATTAATAACGTTACTGAAAGAAAGATATTGGATGAACATCAACAACTCCTGCTCGCTTCGCTGCAACAATCAGCAATCGAATGGCGGCAGACCTTTGACGCAATCGATTTCCCGGTCCTGATTGTCGATCTTGAAGGAACCATCAAACGCTCTAACGCAGCGGCTGAACAAGTCGCAGGCGCCCACTCAGAACAACTAGTTGGGCAAAATGTTGCGGGCCTGGGAGAAGGTCAGCCCTGGAGGAAAGCGGCGGAACTGTTAGGAAGAGTTCGCGAGACCGGTGCTCCGGTTTCAGAAGAGATCAGAGACGAAACCACGGGCAAGAGTTGGATCATCATACCTTTTTTGGTCAATGAATTCGGGTCCGTCGATGAACGGGCGATACTGATTGCGCAGGACATCACCAAGCGAGCCGAACTTGAAGCTTCGCTGCGGCAAAGCAAAATGATGTCACTGCTCGGATCGGTGGTGGCCGGCGTTGCTCACGAAGTAAGAAATCCGCTTTTCGGAATTTCTTCTATTCTGGACGCCTTTGAGACGCGGTTTAGCGATCGCACCGAGTACTCTCGCTACACAAGTGTCCTCCGCGACGAGATTGGACGACTGACGTCGCTCATGGAAGAATTGCTTGAATATGGCAAGCCATTTCGGGGCGATTTCTACCCTGTTTCGTTGGAGGAGATAGTAAGCAGATCCATTCGTGCGTGCCTTCCGGCCGCTAACGCAGCCAACGTAACGCTCGTAAATTACATCCCCGATTCTTTGCCGCGAGTTATGGTGGATAGGCGCAGACTTTCGGCAGTGTTCATTAATCTCATCGAGAACGCAATTCAGCATTCTGCGTCTGGAGATGTCGTCACGATTGAAGCCAGCAAGCTCACTGAAGGCAGCGGAGATTGGATTGAGTGTGTCGTCCAAGATCTCGGACCGGGCTTTCAGCCGGAGACCTTGCCCAAAATCTTTGAGCCGTTCTTTTCCACGCGTCGCGGTGGCACAGGCCTGGGACTAGCGATAGCTCAGAAAACCATGGAAGAGCACGGAGGGAAACTATTCGCCGAGAATAATCCAGAGGGCGGAGCTCGTATGGTCGCAAGATTCCCAGTTTCGACTGAGGTGAGCGGTGGTGGTTAAGAACCGGATCTTGATCGTCGAAGACGAGCCCGGAGTGCGTTTCGGGATCCGTGATTTTCTTGAGCTTCAGGGCTACGAAGTCGACGAAGCGGAAACCTGTCAGGACGCGCGTCACCTTTTCGGCAATTCAAGACCGGATGTAGTCATCGCTGATTACATGCTGCCGGACGGCACGGCGTTGGATCTGCTTCCTCGCTTGAAAGAGATTGACTCCGAAATTCCTTTGCTGGTTTTGACGGGCCACGGCTCGATTGACCTGGCAGTTAAGGCCATCAAAGAGGGAGCAGAACAGTTCCTCACCAAACCTATCGAGATGTCTGCGCTTCAAGTGATTCTGCAGCGCCTGCTCGAAACGCAGAGAAAACACCACAAGCATTTGGCCAGTACGTCCCGGCGCGTGCGAAAGGCGATCGATCCATTCATCGGAACCAGTGCTGCAATACGTTCGCTTGCGGATCAGGCCAGAAAGATACTGACGACCGAGAGTCCGATCCTGATTCTTGGCGAGACAGGAGCTGGCAAAGGCGTCCTTGCGCGTTGGCTGCATGAGAACAGTCCCAGGGCCGAGGAAGCTTTCGTCGATCTTAATTGCGCGGGCCTTTCCCGAGAACTACTTGAAACGGAGCTTTTTGGCCATCAGAAAGGCGCCTTTACCAGCGCTACTTCCTCCAAGCAGGGACTTTTTGAAGTTGCCCATCGGGGTACTGTTTTTCTTGACGAGGTTGGTGACGTCGACCTGCAAATTCAGCCAAAACTTCTCAAGGTGCTCGAGGACAATCGGTTCAGGCGTGTAGGAGGCTTGCGGGATCAGCAAGTTGACGTTCGTTTAATAGCTGCCACGCATCAGGATCTCGGCCAGCTTGTACGTCAAAAGAAGTTTAGGGACGATCTCTATTTTCGTATCAGCACCATCCCGCTTTCGTTTCCGCCGCTTCGCAATAGAATTGAAGATATTCCGGTCATGGCCCAATACCTCCTGGATAAAGTCTCAACCGATTTGAGTCGTGGTCAAATCCAACTCGAAGGCGATTGTCTTAAGGCCCTGCAAGCGTACGCATGGCCGGGAAATGTCAGAGAGCTCCGCAATGTAATCGAGCGAGCCGTGCTGCTAAGTGAGGGAAAGAGTGTTTCGCTTAAAGACCTTAATTTCGAGGGTCATGCCAATGTTGGAGCAGCCACTCTTGACTCACGTCTTACTCTTCTTGAACTCGAGAAGCTGCACATCCAAAGAGTGCTGGAAGAAGAGCGCGGGCGAGTGGAGAAGGCCGCGACTCGGTTGGGTATTCCCCGTAGTTCTCTCTATCAGAAACTCAAGAAGCATCAAATCGCCTTGCCTAAAGCTTAGCTGCACCGGTAGCTGAAACTTGCCGTAATTGGCGCTCCGGCTGCTCCGCCGAAACCTTAACCCACCTCAACCTGTCCAAAGTCTAGAATGGAAGTCTGAATGCTGGACATTCTTCTCACCTCTAGTCCCCCAAAACTTAGATTCAGCCCAAAATGGCGGGCGTTTTTCGCAAGTCCTGGTTTGAGAACTGCGGCCCCGTTATTGCTGGTCTCTGGGCACGTGCCAATTTAAACGCGCGTCTCTTGACGTAACAATTAAGAGACTTTTGGCTGGTTGTGTCTGAGCTGGCAATTTGCCCCTGCACGCTCTCCCACCGAAGCTTCCCCCAAAGATAGATCTATTTGCGACTCCCCAGTTAGAGGATTTTAAATGGAGTCCTCACAGAAAGAATAGGAGACTAGACATGTCCCAGATAATTGGCTTACGAAAGTTTGCCATCTCGCTCGCATTGTTTGCGCTTGTGGCTGTGGGTTCAGCCATTAGCGCAAAAGCTGACACCGTGGGTTTTGTCCTTTCAAACCCTAATTCCGGCATTTCGGGGTTCGCGGGCCCCTACGCAGATGTGCTGGTAGACCGGACATCCCTGACCACGGCCACGATTACGGTGACCGCTAGGGCGGGCTTCTTGTTGGGTGGTCAAGGGATTCTCGGGCTCAACTTCAATGGTGCGGTCACACCGGGTGCCCTGCCAAATGCGGATCTCTCCCTAGGCGGCGCGGGCAATGAAGATGGGTTTGGATCCTTCAACTTCACTCTCGACAACTTTGACGGGTTCACGCATGCCGTATCCACCTTTACATTCAGCGTAACGCTGGACGGCGGCGGCACCTGGGCGACCGCAGGCGATGTGCTCACGCCGAACCTATCAGGCAACTCGGCAGCGGCCCACATTTATGTGGTCGGTAGTAATTGCGGTGGTTCACCCTGCACCGGTTATGCGTCAAACGGGCCGAACCCGCCGGAGGTGCCTGAACCAACCAGTATGTTGCTGTTGGGCACAGGATTGCTCGGAGTTGCGGGTATAGCAAGACGGCGTTTCAGGAAGTAGCTGCCGTCGCTCTGCCTCTACGCGCCAACTGTCGACTGACGGCACCTTTGGAGCCGAGGGTCGGAGTGTATGCGCTTGGACGGTACGGAATACAACACACAAATTTAACTGAGACCCGCGGGGCCTCGCGATACGATTGTGGCCGCACGTCGCTACAGGTTGCGGCCGAGGAGTTACATTGAACGCACAAACAATGATTCATCCCCTGGATGCCAATGGAAATATCTACGCCATTCAAGATGAAAAGGGCAACATAATAGGAACCGGCACGCGCGAAGTGTGCGAAATCCTTTTGTACCTAATAACCAAACCTGCGTCGGCAAGCCTTTCACGAAAAGGCTTGCCGATTCAACATCGATCCAATGTGCGGGCCGCGATATCAATATGACAACCAGGTCACGGGCAAGGGGCTGTATCTCCTACATGAAAAGGTTTACTGCTTTTACAAGATTCCTTGTTACTACCTGCGGGGCACTACTTCTCGTCGCAGTTGCGAATGTTGGCGCCAGGGCCGACACTTTCAACTTTACAGGAACTACCACCAGCGGCAACGCCGTAAACGGAAGTGCACAAATTACTGGAACTGCGGGCAGTAACATGCTGACCATCACGATCACAAATAATCAAACCAACATGGTCAGTGCTGGTCAGGGGATTAGTGGCCTTTCCTTTCAGATCGTTAATTCCCAGGGAGTTGTTCTTAATATTAGTCCAGTCACGATCATGACGCAGTCCGGACGTGAAGTGAAATTCTTAGGGAGTACGACTGGAGTCGATGTTGGCGGCTCAAGCGCCGCTGACGATATGGGCTGGGGTCTCTCAAACCAGAATCCGGCCTATCTGAATGCCCTCGGCTTTATTGGGCCGAATGGGTCGAATCCGCCGGATGAACTGATACTCGGAGCACCGACTGGTAACGCGCCGAATGGGGTTGTATATGGCAATGCCAACGCCTCCATCGCCAACAGCGGGCCGCACCAGCCTTTTGTAGTTCAGAGCGCAAACTTTTCAGTTACGCTCGGTATTAGTCTTCCACCTGGCTTTGAGATTCGCAATGTGCAGATGTATTTCGGCACAGCTGGGGACACACTAGTAAGCGAGACGCCCGAGCCGGCCAGCATGATCTTGCTTGGTACTGGATTATTCGGCATTGCGGCGGGAATTCGCCATCGGCGAAAGACCAGGAAGTAGTTTGCAACTTAAGCTTCAGAACCGCGTTAGTAAGATTTACGACCAAGCCAGGCAGTATTAAATGGTTCAGCTTCCCTGCCAGGTTCTATCATGGGTTGGAGATTGGACCGACGAGTTCAAGGGGGGGTCGAAAGGTTTGCCAGGACTCGAGAATCCCCATCGTCGCAAAAGTTCACCCTCTTTCAGGCCACCCTTGCCTGAAGCTTCGCGAAGATAGCTTCTCACTTGGTAATCTGTGATTTCTTCGTGGGGGAGGCACAGTTTCCTTTCCAAAGATTAAATTCTTCCCCAGGCCCTTCTCTAAACGATTCTAAACGAGCACGGGAGTTGGAAGCGGGCACAACAGAGCTCATTGTTGTGCAGGTCTAGTTGTTTATTTCACTTTGAGCGGGTTGCTACAGTGCGGCCGCCTCCGCACGCCTGCTCGAGGGAAGCCGTGAAGCAAAGCAGAATTGCATCTTTTAAGAAGGTCTCGGGTAAGCTGAGACGAATATGGGTCGGCCGTGACCAGATGCCCGAAGGGGAAGCGCAGCTGCTGCGCTTGTTGGTACTTGATGATGAAGAGTCAATTTGTTTTTCTATGAAAGAATACTTCACCATGCAAGGCTATAGCGTTGATACAGCGCGGGAATTGGAAGAAGCGCAAAGGTTGATTGAAGCTACGGATTATCAAGTGGTGATTCAGGATCTAAGGTTGGATCCGGCTCAGATATCGGAAGGGCTCGAGCTGGTTAAATTCATCTGCCGGCAAAATCCTCACGCACGAATCATTGTTCTCACAGCCTACGGATCGGCCGAAATGGAAGAGGAAGCACTACGTTGTGGAGCCGACGCATTTTTGAGGAAGCCTAAACCGCTCTCTGATGTAGCTCAGGTTATCCAGGGGCTAATTGACTCCCGCCCAAAACAAACCGCCTCAGTAAAATAAGGATCCTTTGCTAAACCGTTTGTATCAGAGAATGCACGGCAGGATGCGTAGCGCTTCGCAAGTAGCCGCACTGCAAAAAGGCGGAACGCCGGCAAGCAGAATCTGGCGCTGGGCCTTTATTTGCACTTTGCTTCAGCTGGTGTGGGCGGATTGACACACGAGCGGTTAGCCACTTGTGCTGGCTGGCATTATTCGCGACCGTCAATTCTGATAGCTAAGTTGTGCCGATCTACGGAGACGACCTCAACGAACAAGGATCGGCAAAACTTGGAAGATCGGCATTTGTAGGAGCTGCCGCGCCAGGAAGAGCACGCAGCTTCTTTTGCTTTTTGTCGAGAGACACTAAGATTAGAGGCTGGTCACTTCTGAACGATCCAACCCACGATTTTTCAAATGACATTCAAGTCTCGCTTCTCAGACTACGAGCCAATAAGACCCAGCGGATCTGGCAAGGGATTCCCGACAAAATCGGAGACCGAGGAAAGCTCGGATCAAAAACCCCTTAAACTGAACTCGACCGTTGAAAGACCCGGATCCCACCTAAAAAATCCTTTGGCACAAGGGTCCACCGTATCGGATCAAATAGATCAGCCGAGAAATCTATTGGACTCACCCGGAGACGACGCGTCCATTGGTGACGGCAACGACGGTGAGATACCAGGACCTTCGATGACTAAGAAAGAGGACTGGATTCTCAGACATGGTCATTCGTTAAGTTTTTCTGGTTTGCTTCTCTTTACCTTCGTGGTCTATTTTCGTCCTTACGAATGGTCTCCCGCTCTATCATGGTTATCGTCAAGTGCCTTTTGGATCGCAGCTTTCACCCTTGCGGTTTTCGTTCCGAGTCAACTAAGTCTTGAGGGTAACCTCACAGCGCGGCCGCGCGAGGTCAACCTGGTCTTGCTGCTTACGCTCACGGCCCTCTTGTCCGTGCCGCTTGCGCTTAATCCACTGAAAGCGTGGGACAGTTTTGTGGAGTACTTGAAAGTCGTCGCGATGTTTATCGTGATGGTAAATGTCGTGAGGACTGAAAGTCGGCTGAAAGCTCTTCTGTCACTCGTGCTGATTGCCAGTTGCGTCTTAAGCTTGGCTGCTATAACCGACTATAGTTCAGGGCGGCTTGCGCTCAGGGGCACGCGAATTGAGGGAGCTATTGGCGGGCTTTTTGACAACCCAAACGACCTGGCTCTCCACCTCGTTACAATGGTTCCGATTGCAATAACCTCGGCCCTGGCCTCGCGAAGCATGCTGAAAAAGTTAATTTACGCGAGCCTTACTCTTCTGTTTATTTGTGGCATTGTAGCGACATTCTCACGGGGCGGGTTTGTAGGGTTGTTTGCTGCGGTAACCGTACTGGGTTGGAAGCTATTTAGGAAAAGCAGGCTCCTGTTGACTGTCGGAGGCTCAGCACTGCTGGTAGCAGCGATTATTTTTGCGCCAGCAGCTTACAAAGATCGGATATTTACGACTAATGACGACTCGGCTATAGCAAGGACTGACGATCTAAAAAGATCACTTTTCATAGCCATACGACATCCCCTGTTGGGAGTAGGGATGAATAATTACATTCTCTACTCAAACGTGGGCAAAGAAACGCATAACGCTTATACGCAAGTGGCCGCGGAATTGGGACTAGCTGCCCTCATATTCTATCTGGGCTTCATTGTTACTCCCGTAAAGTCTCTGCGGAAGATTGAGCTCACCCGTGATGAAACTCGGAGAAATACGGCTTCATATTTTGCTATTGGAATGCAGGCGAGCTTGATTGGATTTATGGTGTCGAGTTTCTTCGCGTCTGTAGCTTATCAGTGGTATCTGTATTATTTAGTAGCCTATTCAATTTGTTTGAGTCGCATAGCTTTGTTGGAAAAGAATTCACCCTCAGCTGGAGAACAAAGCCCATAACCAAAATGGCGATAAATAAGAAGCAACAATTGGCGGAGAGCGTACGGGGGGTATTCCAGGTGCTGATGCAACACCCCGAAGGTTTATCGACCAAAGACCTGTGGGAACGCCTTAATCAGATCTTAAATCAGCAATCGGAGGCGAACCCTTCATTTGAGGAAGTATCATTTGCCTGCGTCGGCCCAATCAAAGCTGGGTGGCTCGTGGTGAATCATCATTGGTGGCTTCTTTCCCCGGAAGGGAAAAAGGCTTACGAAGATTATCGAGATCCACGAAGACTAATGACCGAGGCGGGAAAACGATCGTCTCAAGGTTGGCTCGCAGTCCACTTTCCGCGCGCTTATTCCACCGCTGGGAAAACGAAAGATCAGGTCACCTCAGAAGTTAGAACCGCTCGTAGAGTCGGGGTCTCCCGACTATTGAAGCAAGCCTTTGGGAAGACAACTCCATGGCAGGAGGTACTACCGATTCAGTCGCCGCGAACCATTAGTCTAGCCGGAATCGATTTTCCGTCAGGTGAGTCGCTAGTGAATTATCTACGCGGAGTTGGGGTTCCATATTCTGAAGGCGCCCATACAATTTACCTGGCGCCTCAATCTATTGAGCGCACCATGTTCAAGTCGCTACTAAATGATTATCCATCGAACATTGGCATCAAGATTGTAAAAAACCCAGGCGGTGTTGAGAGCGGCGGCTATCTCACCGGCAGGGCAAAGGGGGACAGCCGAATTCAACTTGGCATGGTGCATGGGCATCGTCATCTTTCACTCGTAGCCAATTTCCTTTACCTCATGGGGATCGGCCCGCGACTTTACGATCTTCTTAACCTCAACTTCGGTGATCAGCATTGGACTGCTTATTTAGTTGAAGACGTTGGTGACCGAATGCCCACAGCCGCTGAGTGCGAGGCGGGCATTCAAAGGCTGCGCCAATTGGATTCTCAGGGTTTCATCAGGGTAATTCTCCCAGAGGGATTTGAGGATCCTGAGTTTGAATGTCCAGCCTGTGGCAATAACGCACTAGTTGATAGCGAAGGCCAATTCAGATACATCGATTTTCAGAATTTCTTGCTTGGAAATTACGAAAAATTTTTGACCGAACTAGCTACTGAGGCCGCTAAAAAATCGCATTTCGGAGATACCAACGTACTGCGCGGAGGACGATATCTCTACCAATCAGTACCTGGAGTCAAACTTCCCGGAAAACGAAACGTTGCGAATCGTATGGAGACGTTGTCCGAACTCTTGAAAGAGGCCAACGTCTCAGTCACTGAACGAGTTGTGTTGGACGTGGGATGCAATATTGGAATGATGATGGCTGAGTATTTGAGGTTAGGAGCCAGGTGGTGTCATGGCTGGGACCGAGCCGTTGTAACACCGCATACCGAGAAAATGCTGTTAGCGTTGGGATGCACAAGGTTTTCCACAACTGGAACGGACATTACCAGATCCCGGGCATTGATGGATGACTTGCCGGAGCATGTGAGAACCTCACTGCATGCTTGTGTCATTTCTTATTTAGCAGTACGCGGCCATCTGGATTGGCTCGATGCGCTGAAGCAAATCCCCTGGTCTTTCTTGATTTATGAGGGCCATGAAGGTGAAACGCACGAGGAGTTTGAAACTTATCTTCAGAACCTCAAAAGGCTCACAAACTTCGAGCTAGGCCCACAAAGCACCTACATCGATGGCGACAGCGAGGAGCGAACCGTTGCCATTCTTCTGAACCGCGCAAGATAGGCCGAACGGATAATGTCACAACAAAAATCTGGGCCTGACCAATCATTAACAAATAGTTCAGAACGGTTCTTCCGCACTGAGCACTTGATGGACACTATCGGAGGCCGCACGGCTCGGGGGGGCGCCGTAACGATGCTGTCACACGGTGTGAAGTTTGCCATCAGCATTGCGGCGACTGCGATCCTCGCGCGACTTCTAACTCCTCAGGATTATGGATTAATCGGGATGGTCGCGGTAGCCACAAATTTTGTTGCGATGTTCAAAGATTTAGGGCTTTCACTGGCTACCGTCCAAAGATCAGAAATCAGTGAGGAGCAGATCAGCACACTGTTCTGGGTGAATCTAACTCTAAGCCTGGCTTCGATGATATTCATGATAATGATGTCGCCGGTTGTCTCCTGGTTTTATGGTGATTCGCGAGTGACGATGATTACAATCGTCAGTGCCTCTGGTTTTATCGTTGGAGGCCTTACGGTTCAACACGAGGCACTGTTGAAACGGCAGATGAGATTTATGACCCTGAGCGCAATTGCGGTTGCCTCAATGGTCATTGGTTATGCCGTAGGTATTGCTTTTGCCTGGTACGGGGCCAGATTCTGGGCACTTGTTTTTAGTCAACTCGGTCTTCTCATCACCAACGCCATACTTGTCTGGATCGCTTGCCGGTGGCGCCCTGGTCTACCCAAACGCAATTCCGGCATTCGATCGATGCTCAACTTCGGTGGAAATATTACCGGCTATGCAACGATCAATTACTTCTCGAAGAATGCCGATAACTTGCTGATTGGAAGAGCCTGGGGACCACAACAACTGGGTTTATACAACAAGGCCGCTCAGCTCGTTGGGCTTCCCACCGATCAGATTAACGAACCGCTGACATCCATCGCTATTCCTGCTCTGAGTAGGTTGGCTGATTCCCCCGAGCGTTATCGCAAGGCATATCTCCGTATTATGGAAAAGGTCTTGATGTTAGTTATGCCTGGCGTAGCTGTGATAATCGTTTCCTCGGACTGGATTATCTCAGTGGTTCTTGGTTCGCAATGGACCGGGGCGGGTTCCATCCTGGTTTTTATGAGCATCGCCGGACTCTTCCAACCTATAATGAATACCGGGGGATGGTTATTGGTGACTCAGGGTCGGGGTAGGCACATGCTCTACTGGTCGCTGATAAATGCTCCTATCTCCGTGCTGTCCATCGCCATCGGTTTGCCTTGGGGAGCCACAGGGGTTGCGGCCAGTTATTCTCTTTCTCGAGTGTTCATCACAAATCCGCTTCTGTATTGGTTTGTAGGTCGCTCTGGGCCAGTTCGAACGGGAGATTTTTATCGGTTGCTGGCTCCCTTTACGTTAGCATCACTGTTAGGAATTTCGTCCTGTATTCTTTTTCGCCATTTTTTCAATATAGGCAACCCAGTTCTTGGCATAAGCGCATGTGCCGGCCTTATAGTTGCGGCAATGTTACTAGTCCTTTCCTTAATGCCATCAGGAAGGTCAGCCCTACGAGATGTAAGAGAGACATTGTTGCTGCTAAGACCGGTGAAACCAGGCGCGCCGCTGGAGGCTGGGTAATAGTTTTCTTATGAACGTTTTTCGTTAAACCGCTGCAAGAATTTCGACTGCTCGAGGAATCGCATGTGCGGCATTACTGGGTTTGTTGATCTTTGGTCCACGAAGGGCAGTCCAACAGGACCCTCACGTGTCCTTGACGTCATGTGCCGGGTTATTCAGCATCGGGGGCCGGATGATCAAGGCGTGTTCATCAAGGACGGCGTGGCTCTGGGAATGCGCCGGCTCTCGATTATCGACCTGGCGGGAGGTCAGCAACCCATCTCCGGCGAAGATGGCTCCGCCACGATCGTCTTCAATGGTGAGATCTACAACTTCCTCGAACTCAAACATCAACTGGAGGCTCGGGGCCACGTTTTCAAAACGCATTCAGACACCGAGGCAATCGTCCATGCGTATGAGGAGTATGGCACTTCGTGTGTCGACTATTTGCGCGGAATGTTTGCGTTTGCCATCTGGGATAATAAAGCGCAGAAACTCTTCATCGCGCGCGACCGCGTCGGAAAGAAGCCGCTCTACTACACCATTACTCCTGACGGTTCGTTTGTTTTTGGCTCTGAACTCAAATCCCTACTTCAGCATCCAAACGTGCCTCGAGAGACTGACCCGGAAGCCCTTGACGCTTACCTGACGCTTGGATACGTTCCCGATCCACTTAGCATCTTCCGCAGTATTCACAAATTGCCCCCCGGACATCATCTGAGCTTTGCCAAAGGGGAAGTTCGAGTTTCTGAGTATTGGGACTTTGGGTTCACTACTCCAGCGGTGGGCAGAAGCGAAGACGAATATATTGAGCAACTGCGCGCGTTGCTTGATGAGTCTGTGCGCCTGCGTCTCGTTTCTGACGTACCACTGGGGGCTTTCCTGTCGGGTGGCATCGACTCCAGTACGGTAGTCGCGCTCATGTCGCGGCATATGGGACAACCGGTAAAGACGTTCTCCATCGGTTTTCACGAAGACAGTTACAACGAACTTGAGTACGCTCGGCTTACCGCCAAAAAGTATGGCACTGACCACCACGAGTTTTTTGTAACTCCGGAGATCTGCAGCATTGTTGACGAGCTGGCCTGGCATTTCGATGAGCCCTTTGCAGACTCTTCAGCCATCCCCACTTATATGGTCTCGAAGCTAGCTCGCGACCACGTTACCGTAGTTCTATCAGGCGATGGTGGCGACGAACTTTTCGCGGGTTATACCCGTTACCTTGTTGATCGAGACCGAAGCGCGTTCGCCCGTATTCCGGGACTGTTACGAAAGGGTTTGATGCAACCGCTTAGTTCGCATCTGCCACATGGAACTCTCGGTCGCAATTTTATGCATAACATTTCGCTCGACCCAATCGATCGATATCTTGACAGTGTTTCTGTATTTACACGCCTCAACAAGGAGTCGCTCTACACAGACGGTTTTCGAGAACAACTAAGAGACGGAGATTGGGTAACAAAATGCTTTCATGAGCTGGCGGCGAAAGTGGGCACAGGCAATTCCCTTGATCGGCTACTATATCTCGATAGTAAAACCTATCTGCCCGGCGACATTTTGACAAAGGTGGACCGCATGAGCATGGCAGTGTCGTTAGAAGCTCGAGCACCTTTGCTCGATCACAAGCTGATCGACTTTGTCACCCAGATACCAGCATCAATGAAGTTGGCCGGTAATGAGACAAAACACATTCTGAAACGCGCCGTCAGCGATTTGGTGCCGGCAGAGATTTTGAACCGACCGAAACAGGGGTTTGGTGTTCCCGTTCAGGAATGGATCAATCAGCAATTGCGTCAACGCATGCATGAAACTCTTAGCGATCCCCGTACGCGAGAGCGCGGCTATATCAACTCTGCATACCTGGAAGTCTTGCTTGATGAACATGAGCGAGGTCGTCGTGATCACTCAGCTGGTCTATGGGCCCTGCTGATGCTGGAGTTGTGGCACCGCCAATTCGTTGATGAAAGCGGTTTGCGCGCGCGACGAGATGAAGCCAATCTGGTTCCTGAGGCAGTCTAGTCGATGGAGTATAGTTGAAGCCCACTGTTCTTCAATTGATCGACAGTTTTCATCAAGGCGGTTCCGAACGTCAGGCAATCCAATTGACTCGTCTGCTACACGAGAGTGGACGCTTCAATGTTCGCCTTGCCAGCCTCAGTCCCGAAGGAAGTCTGCGCCCGGCTATCGAAGAATTACATCTCGGTGAAATCCCTTCTTTCCCTCTCAAAAGTTTCTACGATCGCAACGCTGTCGTGCAGCTTCGAAGACTAATGGGTTATATCCGCGGAGAGCGCGTTCAGATTGTCCATACTCACGACTTTTATACCAACGTAATCGGCATGGCAGCCGGATCGCTTGCTCGAGTACCGGCACGCATCGCTTCAATGAGAGAAACAGCGGGCATGCGCACGGGCGCCCAAAAGAGTGCCCAGGTAGTTGCTTATAGGCTTGCTCATCGCGTTGTCGCTAACTCCGAGGCTGTGCAAAAGAAACTCATAGAACAAGGAATCAACGAAACCAAGATAAGCGTGATATACAACGGTCTTGATGCTGACCGGCTAGTTTCAAATGCCTCGCGATCAGTATCGCTGTCAGTGCTTGGTTTGCCGCCGGAGACTGAGGGCTTTCGGAAAAGCTTTGTTACGATCGTGGCAAACATGCGCCACGAAGTGAAAGACTACCCGATGTTTCTGCGGTCAGCGCAACGCATCAAGGCCGCTGTTCCTGACGCCGCGTTCCTTCTGGCAGGTGAAGGTGAGTTGACTAACTCGATCCGCCGTCTAGCGAGGGAGTTAGATATTGAAAGCAGTACAATTTTTCTCGGCCCCTGTGACCGGATTGCCGAATTGCTCAGCATATCAAACGTGTGTGTGCTGAGTTCGAAAGCGGAGGGCTTTTCAAACTCTATTCTCGAATATATGGCTGCGGGGCGTCCGGTTGTCGCAACCGACGTAGGAGGCGCCAAAGAAGCTATTGTCGAAGGGACTACCGGCTACCTTGTGCAGTCAGGAGATGATAAGACAATGGCAGAGCGAATCATCATACTGTTAAAAGAGCCGGAACGGGCCCTTACTATGGGAAGACTGGGAAAAGACTTGGTTGAAGAAAAATTTTCATGCACGGCCCAGCTTCGGCGCACCGAAGAGCTTTACGATCAACTGTTGCGGAAGTAGAGACGGCCGGCGCGAGAACAAACCAAGCAGTGAGCAACTGATGCCATTTTCAAGGAATAAAACAAAGCTGGGGGTTCTCATTGTCGCCCCTTCGTTTGACATCCTGGGTGGGCAGTCCGTGCAGGCTGCGCGTTTGCTGGATCGACTGCGCCAGGAGCCTGGGCTGGAAGTTGGCTTTTTGCCGGTCAATCCGCGTTTGCCAGGTGTTTTGCGAAAGTTGCAGTCGGTCAAGTATGTTCGCACTGTCGTAACCTCGATCGCCTATTTCGCATCCCTCTTCGGCCGCGTGTGGAAGTACAACGTTATCCATATTTTCTCAGCCTCTTACTTTTCGTTCGTGTTGGCGCCGACTCCGGCGCTCCTTATCGGTAAGCTTTTCGGCAAGAAGCTATTGCTCAACTATCACAGTGGTGAAGCCGAGGATCATTTGCAGCGTTGGCGAAGGTCGGCAATTCGAACCATTCGCCTTGCCGATATATTGATCGTGCCGTCGTCTTATCTGGTACGCGTGTTTGCAAAGTTTGGTCTTCCCGCCAAACCGATCTTCAACCTGATCGAAGCAGACCGATTTACTTTTCGCGAGCGGAAGACGCTGCATCCCGTCTTCCTTTCCAATCGAAACTTCGAGAGACACTACAGAGTAGATCTAGTCCTGCGGGCTTTCGCAATTATTCAGGACCGAATTCCTGATGCTCGTCTTATCATTGCCGGGAACGGTCCCGAGCGAACATCCCTCGAGCGACTAGCACGTGATCTAAATCTGAATAATACGGAATTTACCGGCAGAGTTGTGCATGAAAGAGTAGTTGAACTTTACGACTCCGCAGACATCTTCCTCAACGGATCTGAGATTGATAACCAGCCGCTGTCGTTACTTGAAGCCTTCGCCTGCGGACTTCCTGTCGTCACGACCGATGCGGGAGGTATACCGGACATGGTGATGGCAGACAAGACAGCGCTGGTTGTAGCAAGTGGAGAATACCAACAACTGGCTGCAAGTGCGCTGCGTCTGCTCGATGATTCGACGCTGGCACAAAAAATAATCGAGCAAGCCCGAGAGGAGTGCCGGAAATACCAATGGGAGGCGGTTCGGGACCAGTGGTTGAATCTGTACTATGAACTAGCAGTGAGCTCAGACGCGCAGCATGTGAGTCGTGAAAACAAAAGAGTGTTATCAACATCCGACGAAACTGGAGATAGTGAAGACACTAACCAACATCGTGCCAAACTGGAAGAAAATCAAAGAGCTGCGCTTTGACGAACTGCGCGTGCGAAGCGCGCAGAAGCTCTCAGCGCTCGCCGAGCGTCGGGGTTGGTCGTCGTTAGCCAGACTGCCGGACGCAGCTGAGCTGTCTCTCGAACATTTTCGTTCGCGCACAGCACCAAAGTTTTTCGCGAGCTTTGCTGAGCAAAACGCAACGGTTGAGCAATTGCGCACCAGATGGCCCGATTCGGAAAGGGAAATCATCGAGCGAGCCAACCGCATCATGGAGGGGAAATTTGATCTACTCGGCTTCTCCGGTCTGAGTTTTGGTCAACCAATTGATTGGCATCTGGAGCCAATCACAGGAAAGCGCACACCGCTGATTCACTGGAGTCGTCTCGACTATCTTGATGCAGAGATTGCCGGCGACAAGAAGATTGTTTGGGAGTTAAATCGTCATCAGTACTTCGCGACCCTGGGCCAGGCTTACTGGCTAACAGGTGATGAACGTTACGTTCAGACGTTCGCATTTCATCTTGAAAGTTGGATGGACCAGAATCCGCCGAAGCTTGGGATCAACTGGGCCAGCAGTTTAGAGATTGCGTTCCGTTCGATCTCGTGGCTTTGGGCGTTTTATTTCTTCAAAAACTCGCCGTCGCTTTCTCCATTAACATTCGAGCGTGCCTTGCGATTTCTTTATTTGCATGGGCGACACCTGGAAACATATCTCTCAACTTACTTTAGTCCCAATACGCATCTCACCGGTGAGGCCCTCGGCCTATATTATCTGGGACTATTGTTGCCGGAATTCAAAGATTCTGACCGCTGGCGGCAAACGGGAAGCCGAATTCTGCTGGAACAGTTACCCATTCATGTGCGACCGGATGGCGTCTACTTTGAACAATCGAGTTACTACCATCGATACACTACGGACTTCTTTACGCATTTCCTGATTCTTTCGCAGGCGAATGGTGAAGCGACTTCCGCTGAGGTTGAAGACAAGTTGCAAGCGCTACTCGATCACCTGATGTACATCACGAGACCAGACGGCACGACGCCGCTGTTCGGTGATGACGATGGCGGTAGATTACTGATGCTGGCTCGCCGTCGCGCAAATGACTTTCGCGACACCTTGTCGACGGGTGCCGTCTTGTTTGGGCGGCCAGACTATAAGTTTGTTGCCGCTGAGCCGTTTGAGGAGACTCTCTGGTTATTGGGAACTACCGGAATGCAGAGTCTCGACAGAATTGTTGCCGCCGAACCCAAGAAACGATCGATCGCTTTCGAAAGCGGTGGGTACTACGTGATGCGGGACAACTGGACGCCCAGAGCAAACTATCTCCTTTTCGACTGCGGCCCTCACGGCCAGGCAAACTGTGGTCACGCGCACGCCGACGCGCTTGCGTTTGAGCTGGCCGCAAATGGGCGGACGCTGCTCGTCGATCCTGGCACCTACACTTATACAGGCACCAAAGAACTGCGAGATTGGTTTCGCAGCTCAGCCGCTCATAACACTCTGACTGTCGAAGGTCGATCCTCGTCAGTTAGTGCCGGACCGTTTTCGTGGAAGAGTATTGCAGGGAGTGAATGTCTAGCCTGGATCAGTCGAGAGCGTTTTGACTATGTTGCCGGCAGCCACAATGGCTACGTTTCGCTGCCTCAGCCCGCGACACACGAGCGCAGCATCTTGTTTCTTAAACACGATTACTGGATAGTCCGCGACCGTCTAAGATCTGTCGCTGAGCGCAACGTGGATCTGTGGTTTCATTTTGATCCCACATCCGATCCCCTGATTGAGGCAGCGACCAAACAGGATGCTTTTATCGCAGAGGCCACCGGCAGTATTGGCCTTGACCTCCATGCTTTTGCTCAAAACGCCCGCTGGAGACGGGAAGACAGGTGGGCTTCGCACTGTTACGCCGAAAAGGAACCTGCAAGAGTTTACGTGTTGTCGGCACTGCTGGGCGACGCTCGTAGTGTAGTGAGTCTGTTGCTGCCTCGAGCCGGCCAGACCCGTTGGCAAGTTAGTGAGATTGAGGCGATTGGGGGGCAGGCCTTCGAAGTTGCCAATGAGAATTGGTTCGACATTGTTATGATTCGTGAGCGGGAGCGGATTGAGACGGCGCGGCTGGCGTCGGATTTTGAGTGGACCTGGGCCCGATTTTCGAGGGATAACCCATCGGTTCCCAAAGAGTTGGTGCTAATCGGCGGCAAGAACTTGCAGTTCCAGAACCACCAGGTTCTGCAGGCTCGTCACCTTATTAACTACCTGGCTGCGCGTCGCGTCGACGGTCAATTTCAAGTCGATACCGACGACGGGGATTTCGATTCCCGATTGCTGATTGCCGATTTTGAGGCGGCAGTGCGCGGCTGACCAAATTCTATGTGTGGCATCAACGGCATTGCTTTTTCGAGTAGGTCACGGCGCATGGTTGACGCCGCGGTGCTCAAACGCATGCGCGATGTGATCACGTATCGCGGTCCTGACGACGAAGGCATCTTCATCGACGGTGCTGTCGGGCTGGGCCACCGGCGGCTGAGTATTGTCGATGTAAAGGCCGGTCATCAGCCGATGACGAATGAGGATGAGACTCTTCACATCACCTACAACGGCGAGATCTACAACCATACTGATTTCCGCGCTGAACTCGAGGCCCTTGGTCACATTTATCAAACACACTGCGACACCGAAACAATACTGCATCTCTACGAAGAGCACCGGGAACACTGCGTTGACTACCTGCGCGGCATGTTTGCCTTTGCTATCTGGGATCAGCGCCGCAAGGAGTTGTTTGTTGCTCGCGATCGTCTGGGAGTAAAGCCTCTTTACTACGTCCACACCGACGATGGTTCACTCTACTTTGGCTCGGAGATCAAGACACTTCTCGAAGCGGGGGCAATCAAGCCGGAAATCAACTACCCCGCCATGCCGGATTATCTGGCGAACCACGCACCTTCCGGCGAGGAGACCTTATTCCGAGGCGTTAAGCGTCTGCTCCCGGGTCACCACTTGCTGTGGCGCGACGGAGAGCTGACCGTAAGACGTTATTGGGACGTCAGCTTTGTCAGGCATCAAGACGAAGGACGAAGTGACAAGGATTATATCGCCGAATGGCGTGAATTGTTTCGGACCTCAGTGCGCCTCCGACTTATGGCCGATGTGCCGCTGGGCATGTTCCTTTCGGGGGGTATTGATTCGTCTGCAATTGCGGCGGTGATGAGCGGGATGGTCACAGAACCGATCAAGACGTTTTCGGTCGCCTTCAAGGAACGAGAAGCAAACGAGCTTGAGTATGCGCGGCTGGTAGCCCGACAATTCAAAACTAATCATCGCGAGGTAGTTGTTAGTCCGGAAGAGTTTTTCACGGCCCTTCCAAAGCTTGTTTGGCACGAAGATGAGCCGCTCGCGCACCCTTCCAGTGTAGCGCTTTACTTCGTTTCGCTGTTGGCGTCGCAGCACGTCAAAGTTGTACTAACAGGAGAAGGCAGCGACGAACTGCTCGCCGGTTATGCTCGCTATCGGAAGACTATTCTGAATCTTGCGTTGGGAGTACGTTATCAGAATGTAACTCCGATGGGATTCCGAAATCTTGTGCGCAAGCAGATTGAGGGAATGCCCGGAGCGAAGCTAAGACAAAAGCTTCTGCGCTCGTTCCTTGCTGTTGCACCAGACATTGAGAGCATCTACTTTGATAACTTCGCCGTGTTTCCACGCTCGATGCAACTAGAATTATTCACTGCGGAAATGAAAGAAAAAGTGGGGACAAATGATCCTTACACAGGTTTGCGCGAAGTGCTGAAAGAAACTGATGCGACCTCGTTTCTTGACCGCCTGCTCTATACTGACATTAAAACCTACCTGCATGAATTACTGATGAAGCAGGACCAGATGAGCATGGCTACATCCGTCGAGAGCCGCGTGCCCTTTCTGGATCATAAACTGGTGGAATTCACATCCGGACTGCCGCAGCGCCTGAAGCTTAGAGGCTGGACGACTAAACGCGTGTTGCGCGAGAGCATGAAGGGCCTACTACCCGAAGCTATTTTGTCACGACCTAAGATGGGATTTCCTGTTCCAATCGGAACCTGGTTCCGCGGTGCCTATCGTTCCGTGATAGAGGAGTATGTTTTGAGTGACCGGGCCTTAAACCGCGGGATCTTCTCTCCAGACTTTGTTCGCCAGCTTGTTAACCGCCATCAGAATGGCGGCGAGAACCACGATGAGCGTTTGTGGGCCCTCGTCAATATCGAGATTTGGCAGCGGCAATTTTTTGATGGTGACCGTGCTGGCGATACGTCGTCTTCGCTGGCTGAAGTCGTGGCAGTCAATTAGTGCAATACATTTAAACACATCCGTATTAAGTGCGAATACTTTGGCTCAAAACTGAACTGCTTCATCCTGTCGATAAGGGCGGGAAGATCCGCACTTATAACATGCTGAAGGAACTCAAATGCGATCATCACATCACCTATTTGACACTTGACGACGGTTCAGCGGGTCTCGAGGCGCGTGAAATGGCGCTCGAGTATTGTCATGAACTGATTTGCGTTTCTCATCATCAGCGCGAGAAATTCTCTTCCAGCTTTTATGCTGAGCTGGCATTGAATTTGACGTCGCGTCTTCCTTACGCCATTAAGAAGTATGAGTCAGCGTCAATGCGTAAAGAAATCTTGGGACAGGCACATAACGGAAATGTCGATATCATAGTTTGCGACTTCCTGGCACCCGCGATAAATGTCCCCGGGGACCTGTCATGTCCGGCTACACTCTTTCAGCACAACGTTGAAGCAATGATTTGGAAACGCCATTTTGAAGTGCAAGAAAATCCGATTAAAAAAAGGTACCTGCGAACTCAATGGCAAAAAATGGCCAAGTTTGAGAAGGAAATGTGTCTGAGTTTTGATTCCGTAGTTGCCGTTTCTGCTGAAGATCGCGAGAAAATTAGGCGTGACTATTCAGTTGATCAAGTCTTTGACGTACCCACGGGGGTTGATACTGATTACTTCACTCCTTCTGTCAAAGAGGAGGTCAACCCACACAATGTTGTGTTTACCGGTTCAATGGACTGGTTGCCGAATGAAGACTGTATTCGTTATTACACGGATCAGATACTGCCGATAATTCGACAAACGATCCCGGATGCGTCACTTACCGTTGTTGGACGCAATCCTTATTCTAGCCTGCTTGAATTGAGTAAGCGGGATGCTTCAATTAGAGTCACGGGGCGAGTAGAAGATGTGCGCCCATACATGGAGCGCGCCGCCGTATATATAGTCCCCTTACGGATTGGTGGAGGTACCCGCCTAAAAATCTTTGAGGCTATGGCTATGGAAAAGGCTATTGTATCGACCACCATCGGTGCGGAAGGGCTACCAGTCAGAGACCGTGAAGAGTTGCGCATAGCTGACACGCCGGAAACATTTGCGGCTGCAGTTGTCGATCTATTGAGGGATCCGCAAACGGCAAAGAGAATGGGACAGCGAGCAGGGAAAACCGTGCGCGACAAGTTTGGTTGGAATGGTGTAGCCAAACGTTTCACCGAGATCTGTGAAGCCACGACTCAAAATCGCCGGAACCCTAAACTAAACTCGGTTGCTGCGAGACGTCACGAACAGCCGGCAGCTTGAGATATTTATGTCGGTTCAAACAACAGAAGCTCAAGCAAACGGCACCGCAGTGTTGTCTTCAAAAGATGGACGCGAGACTGTGTCAGTAGTCATCCCGTGTTATAACGAAGAGCACTTCATAGCAAAGGCTTTGGAACAACTTGCTGATCAGTTTGAACCGGATCGATACGAGATAATTATTGTAGACGGCTTGTCTGGTGATAAGACTCGTTCTGTTATCGATGACTTCAAACTACAACATCCCGCCCTGGCAATTGTTGTTTTGGATAACCCGGCGCGAAACATTCCCACGGCTCTAAATCTCGGGATCGCAGCGGCCAAAGGAAGCATCATCGCGCGTATGGACGCCCACGCCGTTCCCTGCGATGGATATATTCAACGATGTGTTGAGATGCTTTCTGACGACTCGGTCGGCGTGGTCGGCATGCCCTGTCGAATTCGGCCTGGAGCCAACACCTTGCTTGGTCGAGCAATTGCAAGTGCCGTAGGGGATCCCTTCGGCATCGGAGACGCAAAATATCGAATAAGCAGCGGAACCGCAGCCGCGGAAGCTGTTGACACCGTTGCCTTCGCTTGTTTTCGCAAATCATTGTGGCGCGAATTGGATGGCTTCAATGAGACGTTACTGACAAACGAAGATTACGATTTTAATTACCGTGCTCGCTTGATGCGTAAACAGGTCATTCTGGATCGCTCCGGATACTGTGATTATTTTGCGAGGACCTCACTAAGTGAACTTGCTGGGCAGTATCGTCGTTACGGGGGCTGGAAGGCGCGCATGATTAGATTGCATCCGCGCTCACTAAAGCTACGACACACCATTGCCCCGGTCTTTGTGCTGTCGCTGTTGGTTTTGGCAGCCCTGGGGATTTTCAAGCCTTTGGCGCTGGTTGTTTTGGGCTTCGAGGTCGGATTATATGTTTCGTTGGCCCTCGCGTTCGGATGGCGAATTATGCGACGCGACCACGCAGGACCGCTAATGCTGCTTGTTATGCCCATTGTTTACGTGACGATTCATTTAAACTGGGGTAGCAGCTTCTTAATGGGTCTTGTGCGACAGCCACGATGAAATCAACGTCGTCGCAACGGTAAAGTTAAACGTTCGGACATACTCATAGGCGAAAAGGATTCACTGGATGAGGCTAAGCGTTTTTGGTATCGGTTACGTAGGTTGCGTTTCGGCAGCATGTTTTGCGAAGCATGGACACAAAGTAACCGGTGTTGACGTCAATCCAACCAAGGTGGAGATCATTAATAGGGGTGATAGTCCGATCATCGAGCCTGGCCTTGCCGAATTAATGCGAGAGGCGGTAATTAGCGGTCAACTTCGCGCTACCACCAGCTCCTCCGAAGCAGTGCAAAACTCGGATATATCACTAGTTTGCGTTGGCACGCCAAGTAATCCGAATGGAAGTCTCAATCTCAGCTATGTAAGGAGAGTCTGTCATGAGATCGGGAAGGCCTTAAGAGATAAGGCAGATAGACATGTTGTGGTAATGCGCAGCACCATGTTGCCAGGAACAGTCGAGAGCGTTGTTATACCTGCGCTTGAGGAAACATCCGACAAGAAATCTGGATCGGATTTTGGTGTTTGCATCAATCCTGAGTTTCTTCGCGAAGGGTCGTCACTGAAGGACTTTTATGAGCCGCCGTTTACGTTGATCGGAGCCGATGACCCTCATACGGAACAGGCTCTGCAGCAGCTTTATGCAACCATCGGGGCGCCGGTGATAGTTACCTCTATAAAAACTGCCGAAATGGTGAAGTACGCTTGCAACTGTTTTCATGCACTGAAAGTGAGCTTCGCGAATGAGATTGGCAACATTTGCAAGGCTGTTGGTGTTGACAGTCATGAAGTGATGGACATTTTCTGTCATGACACTAAACTCAATCTGTCGCCCTACTATTTGAAGCCTGGGTTTGCCTTTGGTGGTTCATGTTTGCCAAAGGATCTAAGAGCGATAACTCACAAGGCCAAAGCACTTGATGTGGAAACGCCGGTGTTATCAGCGATTCTGCCAAGCAATCGATTGCAGGTTGAGCGCGCGCTGGACATGGTGGTCCGAACGGGTAATAAACGCATCGGAGTACTTGGATTCAGTTTCAAAGCCGGCACCGATGATCTGCGTGAGTCGCCTATGGTTAGTTTAATCGAAACCTTAATCGGCAAAGGATATGATTTATCAATTTATGATCGAGACGTTTCCCTCGCTAGATTATTTGGCGCTAATAAGGAATACATCGAGCGCGAGATTCCGCATATATCACAGTTGATGCGAAGCAGTGTCGACGAAGTGCTGGACGCGTCTGACTCACTTATTATCGGCAACAGGTCAGAAGACTTTCGCGGGATCGAGTCTCGTTTGCGCAAAGGTCAGCAGCTAATCGACCTGGTCCGCCTGTTTGATAAGGTCTCGGATGGTTCCTATCAGGGCATCTGTTGGTAAAAAACTAGTCCCTTTAGATGAGGTTGGCCTTACTTCTTACCTACTGTAAACGTGCCATCAGCATTCGGCATGTTCCCATCTTGATAATTGGCGTAATTGTTTTGTGGCTGGGTCTCTGGGTTGCAGCGAAACTTCTTATTGTACAGACTCAACTTCAACATGCAGATGCCATCGCCATACTGAGCGGTTCGGCAGTGATTGAGGAGCGAGCCCTATGGGCCGCACAACTCTACAACAAAGGTTTTGCATCAAGAGTCGTAATAACCAATGACAACGAGCAAGGAAGCTGGTCCAGAGCCGAGCAACGCAACCCATTCTATTACGAGCAAGCGGTGCGAGTTCTGACTGTTGCAGGTGTACCACGCGACGCGATCGAGGTCCTGCCTCAGCCCGTAAGCGGCACTTATGAGGAAATATTATTGCTGCGTCGTTACAGCCAGGAGCATCACCTCAATTCAATTCTGGTGGTAACTTCCGCCTATCACTCGCGTCGCGCGTTATGGATGGGGCGGCGAGTCTTTGTAAGTACCGGAATCACGTTTGGGCTGGCGCCGGTTCCAGTCGGATCCCAAACTCCATCACCAGCTAGCTGGTGGCTTTATGTTCGCGGCTGGCAAATGATACCCAGCGAGTACATAAAGATGATTTACTACTGGCTTCGTTGGCGCAACGAGTAGATCAGGAACTAAGGTTTCGGGCGTGATGAGATTGCCTAAACAATCAAGGTTACGAGTACTCCCTTATCTAACCATCATTGTCACCATCTTCGTGCTGGGACTGGTGCTAGCTTGCGCTCAAAGGCCACGACGCGTGGGCCACCAGACTACAATTACAGTGAAGGCGGGCGACGATTTACAAGCAGCAATTGACAAAGCGAATCTCGGCGATACGGTTGTGGTGCAAGCCGGCGCCACTTTTACAGGGCCCCTGCATCTGCGTTATAAAGGGCCTGGCTCAGGCACCGGAGCGGATTACATAATGATCCGAACGTCGGATCTTGCCGGTATTTCACCTGAAGGTGAACGCATAAGTCCGGCCAAGCACGCTCAGTCAATGCCAAAAATTGTTGCGCCAAACGAGCAAGCCGCCGTAGACACTGCCCCACAAGCTCATCATTACAGGTTTGTCGGCTTTGAGTTTCTACCCGCTGCCAACTCGAAATACGTGTACAACCTCATCGACCTGGGACAAAGCAACTATACTTCGCTCTCGCAATACCCTCATCACCTAGTTTTCGATCGCTGCTATATCCACTCGCCCGGATTGAATCGAGCGAGAAGAGGTGTCGCACTTAACAGCGTCGAAACTTCAGTGATTAATTCTTACGTCTCCGGATTTGCCGGCGCAGGAGACGAGACGCAAGCCATCGCGGGCTGGAACGGACCCGGACCTTTTCATATCGTCAACAACTTTCTTCAGGGCGGCGGCGAGATTCTTATTTTTGGTGGAGCCGATCCTTCTATTCCGAATCTGGTTCCGTCGGACATTGAAATTCGTCGGAACCACCTTCATAGACCGGTGGAATGGAATAACAGGGCAACTATCAAAGGGAGTTTTGAACTGAAGAACGCCAGGCGGGTGCTATTCGACGGAAACTTGATTGACAGTGAGATTCGAGCGACCGCTATCGTTATCACGACGCGCAACCAGAATGGAAGGGCACCCTGGAGCATCATCGAAGATCTCCAGATAACAAATAACATAGTCCGCCATGCGACGACTGGTGTAAATTTTTTGGCCAGCGACAACGAACACAGTAGCCAGGAGGCTCGACGGGTTCGAATCGCCAACAATCTCTTCCTCGATATAGTGTCGGAGAGGCGGGGCGACACCGCCTATTTCCTGCAAATTAACGGCGGTGATTCGATAACCATAGAACACAACACTGTGCAACAGGAAGGTAACACTATCTCTGCGTACGGGACTCCAACCAGGCAGTTTGTTTTCCGGGACAACATCGTTCAATACAATCTCTATGGGATCGTTTGTCTGAATTCAGGTCCAGTGTGTCCGAGAGAAAACTACTTCTGCCATTGCATGCCGGGAGCCATTGTCACGAGAAACGTTATAATCGACAACGCGGGAAGTGCCGGCAATGACAGGGTTGAGGGCAAATATCCAATGGGCAATTTTTTCGTCTCCTCATTCGCCAGGGTCGGCTTTGTTGATTATCGGCAGGGTAACTGGCGGCTTGCGTCAAACAGCAGTTATCGAGGCAGGGGAAGTGATGGAAAGGATTCTGGTGTTGATTTCGATATCCTTGGCGCTTCTGGAGTAAACTCCGCGGTAGAAGGATCTGCTTTTGTGGCACGGCCACTTGATTAGTGGCGATAGCTCAAGGGAGCTGAAAGCGGTAGATGGACGAAAGAGCCTTCATCGATACAACGTTCCTGGAAAAATTTCGGTGGTCCCTGCCTTGGCTGCTTCGCTATCCCTTTTGGCGCATGCGCGAGTTCGCCGCCAGGTTGTCAGAGTCCAGCGAGCAGCAGCACCTGATCTTTCTCGTGGCTAATCATTTCGAGCCTGGAGTAGGAGCGGAAGGTGTCGCACGAGTGGAATCCTGGAGCAAGCTCGCACGGAACACGGGTAACGCCCTCCGGGATCATGATGGTACGCCGTTTCGTCATACAAACTTTTTTCCGGCGGAACAGTACGATCAGGCAATCCTCGAAGCACTCTCGTCGTTACAGGTGGATGGCTATGGTGAAGTTGAAATACATCTTCACCACGGAGTTACGCATCCGGACACCGCCGAAAACACCCGACGCATGTTGGAAGACTTTCGTGACGTGCTGGCAGAGAAGCATGGATGCTTGTCGCGAGACGGTTCGAGTCCGCTTCCAAGGTACGCCTTCGTCCATGGCAATTGGGCCCTGGCAAATTCTGCGGGCGGTAGATTCTGCGGTGTCGACAACGAGATGAAAATTCTCGAAGAAACCGGCTGCTACGCGGATTTTACTTTGCCGTCGGTTCCCTATCAGTCGCAGGTGCCACGCATCAACGCGATCTACGAGTGTGGCTATCCATTTTCCGAGGCGCGACCGCATCGAGCCGGACCGAGCGTCCGAGTCGGAGAACCGCCCAAGCTGCCCATCATCTTCACTGGTCCGCTGGTATTCGACTGGACCCGACGTAAGCACGGATTGCCAATCCCACGCATTGAGGATGGTGCGCTGGCTCAGAACTATCCCCTTACGCTTCACCGCTTTGAAAACTGGCGTGACGCTCGCATCAGCGTGCTCGGTGCTCAAGATTGGGTTTTCATAAAGCTTTATTCTCACGGATTTTTTGATTGGGATCAGGACGCGATGATTGGCGAGCAAATGAAGCGATTCATGGCTGAGGTGTTGGAGCTAGCCGAACGGACCGGTAAAAACAAGATACATTTCGCGAGCGCACGAGAGGCGTTCAACATGGTGATGGCGGCAGTTGATGGATGCAAAGGGGACCCTAATACATATCGCGACTATCGATTGCGCCAGATAAAGAAAGGGGTTGCCGGGTCCACTGCCGATATTGACCGGACCGCGGCGATGATAGGATAACCGCTTGGTGTGCTAAGCAATCCAGCGAGCCAAAGAGCTCCTTGAATAATTGTTTGGATTTGAATAAATGATCCCCACGGCCGACTTAAGCTCAACGAAAGATCCTGCATCGGCCGGGTATGCATTGGAACAATCCGAAGTCGACCGACTCACTAATGAACTCGACGCTCAGGGAATCGTCGTGTTGCCAAACCTCCTTTCCGGTGAGCAATTCCGCAGCATGCAACGAGCCTTTGCGGTCCGGTTACGCAGCATGCGCTGGAACAACTTTGAGGGTTATCAGAAAACGGAGCCTTATCGCCACATGGTGGAAGACGTCCTCTTGCTCGATCAGGGTTTTGTTGATCTTGCCATTCACCCGCTCATTAAGCAGATCCTGACAACTTATCTCGGTCACAACTATGCATTGACCGAGGCTAAGGGCTGGCTCTCATTGCCGACGAAAAGAGATTTTCATGGCTGGCATGCTGATGCCTGGTACGATCAGAAGAACGCGAACCAGATCTTTCGCGAGGTCAAGCTAGCCGTTTACTTGACCGATGTGCGGAGCGGCGCCTTCAATTTCATCAAGGGCAGCCACCGCAAGCAGCATCCGCGCCAGGTGCGCAACGAAGAAGTTGCTAGTATGGATCGTTCGCAGCTAGTGGAATTGCGGGGATCGGCGGGCACTGCCTTTCTGTTTGACACCTCAGGCATTCACCGCCAGGGCGTGCCCATGTTGGAGCGGCGACAAGCAATCTTCTATAACTATCATGATCCGGATGTTCCGCTGCAGGAGGAGGACATTAAATACTATCGGTATCATCCGCTTCTTCTTAACGCGGCTTTCCTGGGTAATCTTTCTGAGGAAGATCGCAGGATCCTTGGTTTTGGAAACAAGACTAACTACTGTCCTGCCTTCTACCGCCAAAGCAAGCCCTCAGTTTTATACTCAGGCGTTAGCTCCGCCTATAGCGCTCAGTTGCGTCTGCGTAATCTTAAGGAGCGGATACTCGCGAGGCTGAAGCGAACCTTTGCATGAAACAGATTCACATTAGAGCTTTTCACCACCGCACATGCCAACGGTAGTCTCGGTGTTTGGAGTCGAACCGTCACGCATCGGAGGCACTGAAACCTTCGCGCGCGAATTATCTTTTCAACTAGGCCAACGCGGTTGGACGAGCGTCCTTTGCTTTCTCGCCGAACCGCCTCCGGAAGTGCGTCAGTTCCTCAAACTCGCAAACGTTAAATTCGAAGTTATCGAACATTCATTTGGCCTGAACTGGTCTGCGACCAGTAGCCTCGCACGAATCATCCGTAGCTATCGTCCTGAAATTCTCCACCTTCACTTCACCGGGTTCCTGGGAACCTATCCGTGGGTCGCCCGATTATTTGGCACGAGTAAGGTGTTCTTTTCGGATCACAGTTCTCGTCCCTTGGGGTACGTACCATCTCGCGCTTCTCTGTGGAGGCGGATGCTCGTGCGTGCAATTAACTGGCCGTTAACAAAAGTGATCTGCGTAAGCAAGTATGGTTACGCTTGTATGGCCGCTTTGGATGTGCTGCCTGCCAGGCGATTTCAATTGATTTACAACGGAGTTGATTTGACCCGGGTGACTCATGACGCAGATCGAGCGAGGGACTTTCGTCGCCGGCATGCAATTCCTGAGGGCCGCACACTGGTAGTCCAGGTGAGTTGGATTATTCCGGAGAAGGGCATACCTGATCTACTTCGTGCCGCCCAGCTTGTTCTTTCTGAAAATGAGAATGTTCAGTTTGTTCTTGTAGGAGAGGGCCCCTATCGCGAGGAGTACATGAAAGACGCTGCTCGGATGGGTCTTGGCGATCATGTTACCTGGACTGGTGCAGTGCAGGATCCGTTTGGCGAAGGAATTTACGATGCCGCCGATATCGTTTGTCAGCTTTCGCAATGGGAAGAGTTGTTTGGTTGGATGATTGCTGAAGGCATGGCTCATGGAAAGCCAATCGTGGCGTCGAGCGTGGGAGGAATCCCTGAACTGATCGTGGATAACGAATCAGGTTTTCTGATCAAGCGGGGGGACGTCAAATGTGCGGCAGACCGGATTCTTGAGCTCATTGGCAACTCCGAATTGCGAGAGCGAATGGGCCGGACCGGTGTCGAGATTGCGTCACGTAAATTTGACCTTAGTCGGAATGTTGCTGCACTGATAAAGTGCTACGAACTATGAGTTTACCCAAATTTGGAGAAGGCATTGCCTTACTACTCGACTCGGCGCCTCGTACTTGGACGAGCCAGGAAGAAAGACATCTAGAACTTTGCCGGGCCCTCACGAATTTGAACATCACCCTAGTACTGGTCTATGCAGAGAAGCTTTCACCGGCGATTGAGGATCGTTTGAGAAATGCCGGAGCAATGATTGAGGTTGCGGCATATCGCGGCGCGCCGTACCAATACTTTCGTGCGGTTCGCAAAATCATAGATAACTATTCTGTCGCAATTGTGCACATTTGCTTCTTCGACTACTTCAGCCTGGTTCCGTGGATAGTTCGCCTTACGGGTATGAGGACTTTGTTGTTTGAACAACAGAACAGCGGCGTCTTGAAGGCTACGTCCTGGCGGCAGACACTGATCCGACTTCGTGGAACAATCGCGACCTATCCAGTTTCGCAGGTCATCGCGATCTCCGAGTTTGTCAAACAGGAACTCGTCAAGTGCGGCGTCGGCGAAGATAAGGTTATTGTTAGGTATCTCGGGGTTAGTACCGATCGATTCAAACCGGACCTTGAGGCAAAACGCCTCTTTCATGAGAAATATGCGATTGCTGCCGGCGAAGTTGTCATATCTACCGTATCGGTGATGAGAGCTTTCAAGAACCCTCGGACAATCATTGATGCCTGTGGTCTGCTTGGAAGGCGTGGAATTCCTTTTCGGCTGTTCGTCGCGGGGGACGGGGAATTGATTCCGGACTTAAAGCAATTGGCTCTCGATTATGGTATCGAAAAGTGCATTCACTGGTTGGGGTACTGTGAGGATCCAATGCCGCTGCTGCAGGCGTCTGATATCTTCGTATTGGCGTCTATTGGAGAAGCGTTTGGACTTGTACTCGCTGAGGCAATGTCCTGTGGAGTGCCGGTAGTTGGAAGTACCAGCGGTGCTATTCCGGAAATTGTTCATGATGGAAATACTGGTTTTCTGGCCTCTCCACAGGATCCGACGGCCTTCGCGGCTGCAATCGAAAAGTTAGTTGTCGACATCCGGTTGCGACGGGAGATGGGAGCTCGAAGCCGTGATCGCATCTCCCGTGAATTTGCGGTGGATCTCGAAGTGAAGAATACAATCGCGATTTATGAGAAGTTGGCCTCATAGGGCTGCTTAAAAGATCACGTTCAAGAGCGTAGACCAATTCCAAAAAATGTTTTCTGCCTCCGAGATAATAGTAAGCACCATTCGCTTCGCCCGGAGACTCTGGCCGTTCAAGGCAGGCAAGGATTTTCCTAACCACCTGGGCGCTCACTTAGCAAGGCGGAGTTGGCTAAGGCCAGTCTGGTATGAGTTTCTACCTGGTCTATGGATGTGTCTGGAGATTCGGGATCTAATACAGGAAACGATTCTGCTTGAGGGTGTATGGGATCCGCTTCTCACCGAGTTTGTGAATAACAACCTGAACACCGAAGAGGTATTTATCGACGTTGGAGCTAATGCCGGCTATTTCACACTTCTTGCTGCCAGGCGGGTCCAAGGCGCTGGGATCGTCCTGTCGATTGAACCCAACCCCATTGTCGCAAAGCAGCTTAGGGCTAATGTAGAGCGCAGTAACCTCGCGAATGTAATTATAGAAGAAAAAGTCTGTTCAGATTCGCTCCAGAGCACCATTCAAACTCTTTATCTTCATGATGATTCCAATTCCGGCAGGGCGTCCTTATCGAAGTCTAATACCGCCGGAATCGAAAACGTTCAGGTTGCCTCATCAACAGTTGATCAGCTCGTTCAGGAACACGGACTGAGGCATGTGACATTAGTTAAGATTGATGTGGAAGGTGCAGAACTTATGGTCCTACGTGGAATGACAGATACCATGAGGCAATTCAGACCAACCATCGTTATTGAACTTGAGCCTCACTTACTGAGAGGTTTTTCTGCTACGGCCGAGGATGTAGTCTCTCTCTTGTCCACTTATGGCTACAAAGTCTCAAGCCTTGGGGGACATTCTAACTACTTATGCCGTCCAATCGGAGATTCGGAAATCCCTGATTTATTTAAGGTTGATCGGTGAGTTCCATCAACCCCTGACCTCAATCGCCAAGGACGGGCATTTCGGGACATTTGCGGCATTAGAGTGCGGCAAACTATAGTCTTGACAACTAGTTAACAGTCGTGTTTAATACTGTTGGTCGCCGTGACTGGGTCGCGGCGAAACGTTCTTTTCATTAACGATTGCACACGATAAAGGCAAACCTGTTGTGAAGCAGGGTCGCAAAGCCGTGAGTCTCAGGAGTGGGAGGTCAAAAAGGCTTCCCTGAGAGATTGTCTGGTTGCCGAAGGCATCGGAGAAAATTGGGCCAGTCAACCCGCTGTCGGTTGACCCCCTGAGAGCCCTTAGCTTATTGCCGAATCGTATGCGATGGTTCTCTTATCCGTTCGCCATCATTCATCAACCCTCCAAGACAACTCAAGGCTTCATTCCGCAAGCGTAAGCGTACTTCTACCAACTGATCTGCTTTCGTTAGGTCCAGTTGTGTGGTGGTGCAAGTCCTTGGCCCCATTGTCCCGCCAGCTCTTTCGAAAGTTTTAACGCGTCTCGTCCCAGACGCCGACCTTAACCGATTAAAGGCAAACCTGCCGCGAGGCAGGGACGCAAAGCCAGGAATCTCCGATTCACGAGAGATCGTCCGGCTACCGAAGTGAGGACCCATGTCATTCTTATTCGTCACTGTTCGCAGGCCACTTAAAAAATCACTTTTTCTTACGTCAGGTATCGCAATACTTGTTCTTGCGTTTTGCTTGGTTTTCGAAAACCAGGTCAGTGCCGCTAAGACTTCCTTGCTGGCCACGCTCGGTTCAATTACCAATCCTGGTATGAAGATGTCCGGGTCCAATGCCAATCTGGCTTTGACCAACATTAATGTCACCAGCACATCGCGACAGACAATCCTAACCTACACGGCACCTGATTCGCTCCCGTGCATTGTCGAGGTGAGCGGCAACAGCAACTACTTACCCGTTGTCGATGATGTGAACAGCATCCTCTTCGCAGGCGCGAACCTGGACAACCGCGCGGGTTCAATTGGTGCGGGCAGCACGTCGCGATCGTTTATCGTCGGTACGATTCCAGACGGCAAAGGTCTGCTTAACAACCTAGCGCTGGATGGCAAACGATACAGCCGGGCGCTAACACCCTTGACAACCTACTACGCCCGCGTGACTTGCGGTACACAGACTGGAACCGTAAGTTGGACTACCAGCAACAGACCGTTGGGAATGACGCGCGGGGATGAGATGCCACTGGCATCGGCTGGTAACTATGCATTTCCCACAGTTAACGAAAGTGCCTTCGGACCAACCGTAACTGACCCGGTGACGGGCATAGTTCTACGGAGAATGACAAACCCTCAGGAAGAAACAATTGGTGGCCAGATCAGTTTCTTCGCGAGTGGGGCTCCCTGGCCGTTTGCGCAGACTCCGATCACGGATACAAGCGGCACGCCCGGTTATCTGGCGACTCTCCCCACAGAGAATGGAACCACCCGACTGTATTTTGTAACCGATACGGCTTCACGCTATTTAGGAACTGTTATTTTGAGTAACGGGACTTTGGCTGGAATCGGTACCACCTACTTCGGTGTCGGTGCCGGACCGCATTTTGGCACCAATCCGACGCAGTTGTTTGGAACGGCCACGGATACGAACAATGACGCCCACGTAATTCGTTGTCAACTGCCCGCCAGTGGTGATTCTTACTACAGTGCGACCGTAGCACCAGGCTCATATGCTCGTTGCACCTGGACCGACATGTCGCCGAACCCCAATAACCTGTCATCGATAATGGGGGCCTTCGATCCTACTTATGACAAAGCCAAGTTTTCTAACTTCGCCAATCAGGTAGTACAGGGCAATTACCTTTTGTTTCACGCGCTGAGAGGAAATCAGGATTCGTATGGCTGGCTGGGAGCGGTTGACGTGTCGAGCAATCAGGTTACCGGAATGGCCGGACTGGCGCCATTGTGGAAGCGTGGAGGGGTCGACGATAAGAGCTTTCGTTGGTGCGCGATTCACGCAATGCATCCCGTATTGGGTACCCACAAAATGTCCTTTACGGCGAAGACGATGTATCAATCGGGCACGGGCATGGGACCTTACACCCTAACGTTAAGTACCCCTATGACGATCTCGCAAACCACAATTTCGCTGAGTTCAAATACACCTACGTCTCCCTTTGCTGATGCCACCCTCTACGACGTCGCGAGCGGCGATGAGATCTCAGTCGATGGGGAATCGATGTACTTGGGTTCGAATGTTGGAGGTACTACCTGGAACGTTTCACGTGCCAAGGCAGGTACCGTCGGAAAAGTGCATAACAGCGGCGCCAGTGTATTAATGTCCTGCCGTTGCCACAGTCCAAACGATCTAACCGCGGCTGGCGCATCCTGGTGGGACTTTCTTGCTGATCCACACGGGCTGGATACCACCGGTACCAATCTGATAGCCCAGTTGGCTAACAGCACTAACTATTCCGGGCATGAGGGTTTTGCTAATGGTCGAGGGCTGGCTGAAGGTGGCTGGGTGGGCTCAATCGGTGCCGCCGGCAACAATAATCCCACGGTCAGTATCTCTGATTCAGCGCAGTTTGCCAGCGCCAATAAGAGCGCCGGCGGTAACGCCTGGCAGAAGCATCCGGGTGGTCCACAGCAGACCAATGCCAGTGCCGAGCAGAGCATGGTATGGGGTACAGACTTCCTGGTTCCGGATGCGGATCTTGAAATGAGACCAACCAGTCTCACCAGCATTTCAGGGGCTCTCTGGAAGTGGACGAACACTAACTATGCCTTATCGCGCAAGCGGCTGCCAATGCTTGCTATCTCTGGAGCGCATCCTTTACTGGACGTCTCTTCGCCAGCTATCGGAGATACGATTGGAACGAGTTCCCTCGACAACTACAAGTACTGCGTGGCCAATGCCCCCGGTGAGTGCCGCGTTGGTTCGGCTGCTGGCGACATCTATATTAATTCGCCTGGCATTACGGCCTCCTCAACCTGCCCCGGCGGCAGTTTTGATTACAGTAACAATAGTGCCTTATGCTTTTCACACATTCCTGCGTTCGGCGCGAGCGTGCTGCAGATAGGTATCGTTGAGGCGACTTCGACAGGGAAGTGGTTACGGTCGTTGACGCAAGGCTTAATGCCGCTAAAGACAGCTAACCCGAACAGTGACGCGCATTCTACGCCCGATGGCCGATGGGTCATGTTTCCGAGAGTAAACCAGGACGGGGTGTGGAGCCTTTGGCTAGCGAAGGTGCCGCCATTCCCAAGCTATGATGGAGTAGACCGCAACAACTTTCAGCAGACGCAGATCACCGTGCCGGCAGTAAGCGGTGCCACAGAAGCGTATCTGGAATTTGGCTACGATACGAATCTCTATCCGACGTCGCGGAGTGAGGTTGGAGTATCGGCGGCGAATAACAATCCATATTTCTTTGCCTCGGAGTCGTTCGCAGCAGTCCCGTGTACTGGTGGCTGCACGATTAATGTTCCGGCGATCCCGGACCGCGTGGTCTACTATCGCGTGAAATGGCGTGATGCTGGTCACAATTTGGTTCAGACTTCCGAGATTGCGGCTACAGTAGACAGGGGCAGTTCCCTGGCACCGACACCAACCCCGACGCCGACTGCTACGCCGACGCCGACACCCACGGCCACGCCGACACCGACAGCTACCCCCACGCCAACGCCAACTGCTACCCCGACTCCGACCTCAACGCCTACACCGACGCCCACGCCGACCCCAACGCCGACGCCGACCCCGACGCCTTCTGCCAGTGTGACCTTCGTTCAGTTGGACACCAGCACCCAAGGTAACTGGAAAAGCGTTTATGGAGGTGAGGGCTATAGCACCGTTAACGATTCGTTAAGCTATCCAACATACGTTCAAGTAGGTGTCACCGGCTATACGTCACCGACCTGGATGGCTTCAACGTCCGATGTAAGAGGTCTCCAGAAGGCCGCAACGAGTGATCGAATTGCAGCAAGATGGGACTCCACCTCTTTCTTCACGATAGACATAAATCTGACGGATGGATTGACTCACCGTGTAGCAATCTACGGTTTGGATTGGGACGGTAACAATCGATCGCAAAGACTCGACGTACTAGATGCTGGAACCGACATCGTAATGGACACCAGAACCATCTCATCCTTCAATGGTGGTCAGTATTTGGTTTGGGACTTACGGGGTCATGTAAAGATCAAGGTTACTAAAACTGGGGCCAAGTCGGCGGTCGTCAGCGGTATGTATTTCGGGGGTCCAAGTGTAATGCCGACGCCGACTCCAACCCCAACCCCGACAGCGACTCCCACGCCAACTCCAACAGCAACGCCAACGCCGACACCAACCCCGACACCCGGCCTGGGAAAGAAAGTAGGCCACACGAGAGGGAGCGCGCAGACTCTGAGTAATCAACTGCTATCAGGCAATGGCACTGGAACGACCAGCTCCGACCCCACATCGCTGGACCAGTCAGCGATAGCGGCGCTCGAGGAGTTAGTCTCCGAGATCCAACAGGAGCATGCGCTTTTGAACGATAGTAGAGACCTTTACCCGGCAGCTGCGAGGATCGACGTTGCCCTGCAGGATGCGTTTGACGCAGCATGGCAGGCGAATCAGGCTGCATGTCTGGGAGATTTAACCAGTGTGAAGAGTCATCTGCGTGAAGCAATCAATAACCTGATGTTGAGCGACGTGCTTATCACATATGGCGATGTTGCCAACCCTATTGACCTTGCACCCTACATGGTGCGGCAGCAGTATGTAGACTTCCTCAACCGTGAGCCGGACGAGGCGGGCGGCGATTTTTGGGTCAATCAAATCACCGGTTGTGGCACTGATACGCTTTGCGTGGAAATGAAACGCATCAATGTTTCTGCTGCGTTCTTTCTATCTATCGAGTCTCAGCAGACGGGATATTACGTCCACCGTTTATATAAAGCTTCCTATGGACGGGTTCCTGCGCTGCGCGAGTTCCTGCCAGACAACATAAGCATCGCGAGCGGTGTTATCGTTGGTAACGATGGGTGGGAGGCGAGACTGGCGGCAAACAAACGAGCCTTCGTGCAGAGTTGGGTGCAACGCGCTGACTTCCGGGCGCGCTTCGAGCAATTGACGAATGAGCAATACGTTAACAGCTTGATACTCAACACCGGAGTGACGATCACAGCGACGGAGCGAGACGCCTTGGTTCAGGACCTGATCAGCGGAGCGTCGCGTGCTGATGTGCTGAGCAGGCTAATAGAGAATCCGACATTCACGCGCGCAGAATTCAACTCCGCGTTCGTATTGATGCAGTACTTCGGATATCTGGGACGCGATCCAGACAGCGCAGGATTCAACTTCTGGTTGAATAAGCTGAACCAGTTTAATGGTAACTTCGTGAATGCGGAGATGGTCAAAGCCTTCCTCGTCTCGTCAGAGTACCGTCACAGATTCGGTCAGTAGGCTTTCAGTAGAACGCATTTACATTAGGCGGCACCGGGCTAAGGTCCTGTGTCGCCTTTTCGTTGGCGCCGTTCAACCTCGTCAAGTGACTGACAGCCATACTGCCGAGTTTAGGTTTATTCGAACCACGCATTTCAGCTCGAGACTCCTAGCTAAACGTAGTCAAATGAACATTTTGCAACTACCTTGACAAGATTCCATGAACGTCGTTAAATACGTTCGTTGCAGCGACTGAGTCGCGGCAGATGTTCTTTTCATTAACGATTGCACACGATAAAGGCAAACCTGTTGTGAAGCAGGGTCGCAAAGCCGTGAGTCTCAGGAGTGGGAGGTCAAGAAGGCTTCCCTGAGATTGTCTGGTTGCCGAAGGCATCGGAGAAAATTGGGCCAGTCAACCCACTTGTTGAGTTGATTCCCCTGAGAAACCTTCGATTGGCAAATCGCGTGCGATGGTTTCTCGATCCGTCCGCCATCATTCATCAACCCTCCAGACAACTCAAGGATTCATTCCGCAAGCGTAAGCTTACTTCTACCAACTGATCTGCTTTCGTTAGGTCCAGTTGTGTGGTGGTGCAAATCGTTGACCCCATTGTCACGCCAGCTCTTTCGTAGTTTTTATGCGGCTCGTCCCAGACGCCGACCTTAACCGATCAAAGGCAAACCTGCCGCGAGGCAGGGACGCAAAGCCAGGAATCTCCGATTCACGAGAGATCGTCCGGCTACCGAAGTGAGGACCCATGTCAAAAATATATAATTTGTCAGTAGTGAGAGTTTCGGTTACAAGGGTAACCGAAACTCTCTTTTCGTTCTGCAAGTTAGTGGTTTACGTGGATGATCGTTGGCCTAAAGTGGCTACCGCGATTCGAGCCGTGAATCTTATTCTCTTGCTCGTCCATCTAAATTATGGCCTGGCCGGACTCGTAGCCGGCGAAGCCGCAAGCCCGGCGCTATGGCCACTGGTCCTGTCGCTGATGTTGTACGGCGTCCAAGGCGTTCTGGTCTTGCTCGAAACGGTCTGGTTTATAATGAAAGAGATCTTTCGAAAATAAGGCGTTCCATTAAACCGTCGATCCGGAAAAGCGGGGGCCCTTTGTAGCTCTCGCTTCTCAGGTCGACGTGTTTCGTCTTACTAACAAGGTTAGGAGCAAAAGGATGCTGAGGTATTAGGCGGCTGGTTATTGCCGTGACAGTGCGGGCATATGCTATCCCAACATCAAAGGTGTAACCACGTGCCTTCATAATTAGTGCAAAATTTCCCTGAATGTTCCTGACGTTGGCAGTCTGGATATCCTTCCCACTGACCTGGATATTTACGGAAGGAAGGCTCGGTTGGGTGTTTATGTTTATTGTTCCCGACGGCTTTTGTGTTGTCACAAGACGCCGGTTTGATATAAGCTTTGCAACAAGTTTTCAGGTTCGGGAGACGTTGAGTCAACCCGCCCATTTTCGCAAGGGAAATTGCCCTTTTCTTGCGAAAATATGCAAGGAATTTGGTAATGAGTGCCCTGGCCCCGAGAAATCTGTGGCGACCTCTCGCCGTCGTTTCTGCTCTTTTCTTCGTCTACGCCTCCGTGCTCGCCAAGCTCTCGCACGATTGGTGGGTGGACGAGAACTACTCACACGGCCTCCTAATCCCATTTGTAATCGGTTACATGCTCTGGGCAGAGCGAAAAAAACTAGGTCAGGACACCTATAGGCCCTCCATGCTTTGGGGCGGAGCCGCAATTCTATTGGCTTTGTTTGCCCTATGGACCGGTGTGGCCGGCGCCGAACTTTTCATGCAGCGCACTTCACTCGTGCTCATGCTCGCCGGCGTGGTTGTCTATTTCTGCGGAGCGCAGTTGCTTCGCCTGGTATGGGTGCCGCTGTTGTTGTTACTGCTGGCGATTCCGATCCCGACTATCGTTTTAAACAAGATTGCCTTCCCTCTCCAACTATTCGCTTCCAGCTGTGCCGTTTGGTCGATGAGGCTCTTCGATATTCCTGTTTTACGACAAGGCAATGTCATCGAGCTGCTGCCCTTGAATGCGCTGACGACTAAAAAGCTGGAAGTGGTTGAAGCGTGCAGTGGAATCCGCTCCTTAATGACCTTGATGACGTTGGCGGTGGTGTACGCATACTTCAGTTACCCACCACCATCGAGTGGAGACGATGAATCTGGAGATGGATCAGGAAAGACAGGCCTGTTTCGCTCGTTTAGAAGCTGGGGCTTTTGGCGATCCACACTTATCGTGCTGTCGGCAGTTCCCATTGCTATTTTCACAAACGCGCTGAGAGTTAGCGGGACAGGAATTCTCGCACGCTACTACGGAGTAAAAATAGCCGACGGTTTCTTCCACTCGTTTTCGGGTTGGGTCATCTATATCGTTGCGTTTCTTTTATTGTTCGCATTTGGCTGGGGTTTGGATCGTTTCCACTCGCTCTTTTCAACCGGGTCAAGCGTCGAACGCGCGGGTTCGGATCGGATCGCGCCTGCGACGTCGGTGACTCAGGTGGCCCAGCCGGAAAGGGCCGATTGAAGATGAATAGTTCTCGGCGCTTTTGGCTTTTGATTGTAGTCCTGGTTGCGGGCGGCATACTCGTGAACTCATGGACATATCTTGGCGAGGCGCATGTAGAGCGCAAGGAACTAAAGAGTTTTCCGATTCAGGTTGGTGACTGGAAACAGGTGGGCGTCGACGGGCGCTTTGATGCGCAAACGATGAGCGTCTTGCGCGCTTCTGATTATATCTTGCGCAACTATGGCAGCGGTCAGGGACAAACGGCCAATTTATACGTCGGCTATTACGCAACACAACGAGACGGCGCGAGCTATCACAGCCCGCTCAATTGCTTGCCTGGGGCAGGATGGAACATGGTAGACCCCGCGCTGATTACAATAAGTTTGCCGAACGGCCAAAGCTTCTTAGCGAATAAGTATGTAATTGAGAATGGTGGCCATCGGGAACTAATGATCTATTGGTATCAAGGACGCGGCAGGATGATCGCCAGCGAGTACTGGGGCAAGATTTATACAGTGCTGGATAGTGTACGTCTCAGGAGATCAGATGCAGCGATGGTGCGAGTGACGGTGCCGATAACGGCATCAGACGCAGCTGCTCTCGAATCCGCGAGAGAGTTCGCGGCCGTAACTTCCGAAGTACTGCCGGAGTTCGTCCCTAATTGAAAATATGTTTGTTTCGTTCCTAATCTGCAAGGGAGCCACAAGACCAGAATGAATACCGACCATCGAAAGTTTTTTTGTTACCTAACTTTACTCTGCCTTTTTCTGGCGGCCGTCGTTTCACTCGGTGGCTGTACAAATGCCGAAAAAGCTAAAGCCGAACACCTTAGCAAGGGCGAAGCCTATTTGAAGGATTCAAAGTTTCAGGAAGCGGCGCTTGAATTTCGCAACGCTCTGCAGCTGGACGACAAACTCGCGGCGGCCCACTGGGGATTGGCGCGAGCCTACGAGAGCCTGCAGCGGTTTCCGGAGATGTTCGAAGAACTGAAGAAAACAATCGAACTGGATCAGAATAACCTCGAGGCTAAAAATAAACTTGGCAATTTTTATTTGTCTGCGAGTAAGGGAAGGCCTGAACTTATTGCGGAGGCCGAGCGACTGGCAAAAGACGTTCTGCAAAGGGATCCCAAAGACATTGAAGGCCACATTTTACTCAGCAGCGTCCGGTTTGCGCAGAACCAGAAGGACGAAGCTCTGGCCGAACTAAATCGCGCAATCGAGTTGAATCCCAGCCGGAGCGAATCGTATCTCAGCCTCGCCCGGTTCTACATAGCGACCAACGACGGAGTCAAAGCAGAGGAAGTGTTTAAGAAAGCAATATCAATCGACCCGGGGTCGGCGTTGGTGCATACCGAGTATGGAAAGTATTTGGTTCGAGCAAACCGTCCTTCCGAGGCCGAAGCCGAGTTAAAGAAAGCGGTGGAAGTAGCGCCAAATGATCGGAATGCCAGATTCACGTTAGCGAGTTTTTACGTGGTGAATAAGCAGCTGGACAAGGCCGAGAGTACGTTCAAGGCACTCGCCGATCTGGAAAAGGATAAACCCGAAAGTCAGGCGCTGCTGGCTGATTTCTATTCGTCTATCAATCGCACGGATGATGCCATCAAGATATATCAGGACCTTTTAGCCAAGTCGCCTGATTACATGCAGGGACACTATCGGCTCGCTGAAATTCTATTAACCAGTGATAGGAGTGGCGCTAGCGCACAGATTGAGGAGGCACTCAAGAAAGATCAGCACGACCGACAAGCGCTTCTACTGCGTGCCCGAATGCGAATTCAGGACGGCCAGCCGGAGGGTTTGAAGGCGGCGATCGAGGATTTGAAGGAGGTGTTAAGACAGGAACCGAATTCACTGGCGGGTCTTTATTTTATGGCGCAGGCAAATCTCAACCTCGGGGCAATAGACCAAGCCAGAGCTTCTGCCGGAGATCTCGAGAAGAACTATCCTGACTATCTGCCAGCCAAGTTGATGCAGGTGCAACTCAGGATCGCTGCGGGCGATCCCAAGGGCGCGCTGAGTCTAGCGTCAGACCTACTAGATCGGTTGGGTAAAACCGCACCGGATCGGGAGAACTCACCGCAATTACTGGAAGGAATTCGAGTAAAAACTTATCTGGCGCGTGGTTCCGCGCAAACACAACTACGCAACCTCGCGGCCGCCCGGCAGGACTTCGAAGCAGCTCGCCAGGTCGCACCTAACGAAACTGACATCTACAATAATTTGGCTGCGATTTCCCGGTTGGAAAACAAACTTGACGAAGCGGTGGGGTTCTATCAGAGCGCACTGAAGATTCGAGCGACAGATTTTAACGCGCTAAGCGGACTAATTTCTTTATACGCGGGGAAAAATGAGATTGATAAAGCCCACGCGACGATCGACCAGCCATTGAATTCCTACCCAAACAGTGCGCCATTACATTTCTTGAAGGCCCAGGTTTATGGGATCCAACACGACGCCCAGGGTGCTGAAGGCGAACTTCGGAAGGCTCTGGAGATTGATCAAAACTACATCGCAGCCTACTCGGCTTTGGCTGCCATCTTCATTAACACGAAGCAAGAGGACCGCGCCATAGCGGAGTATAAAAAGATCCTTGAGCGTCAACCAGATAATGCGACAGCCTACACCTTTATCGGCATGCTCGAAGACTCCCGCAAGAACTACGATGCGGCCGCAGATAATTACCGCAAGGCGTTGGAAAAAGATCAAAACGCAGTTGTAGCTGCTAACAATCTCGCCTGGCTTTATGCCGTTTATGGTAAAGGGAATTTGGATGAAGCGGTGCGGCTCGCTCAGGGAGTGGTTCAAAAAAATCCTAACATAGCCGGGTTCACAGACACGCTGGGGTGGGTTTACTACAAAAAGGGACTTTATGCAGCAGCCGCTGAGCAATTGCAAAACGCTGTTTCAATGGACGAATCTGCAGCACTGGCTAGCAAGGTGTCGCCCAGTGCAACCTACCATTACCACCTTGGTATGGCCTTGAAAGCTAAAGGCGACAAAGCCGGCTCTCGACGCGAGCTGGAAGCTTCGCTGCGCCTGGCGGAGAAATCGCCGTTTAGTGATATCGACGAAGCACGGAAGGCCCTGGCTGGCTTATAGAAGAACTGAATTTGAAAGAAAGTGATAGGAGTGCCTTGTGAGTATTGAATTTCGTCAGCGAAGACCCAGCGAATACTTAAAGATAATTCGGCGACGCAAATGGCTGATTATCCTGCCCATCATCGCCGTGACTTCCGCGGTTTCCTGGGTGGTTTACCGCCTACCGAATGTTTATGAATCGGTAACACTTATCGTCGTAAAGCCTTCGACGCTGCCAACCGGCGTGGTTCCCACAATCACGGAAGACAGCCTTACCCGTCAGCTGACCGGTATTGCGCAGGTGGTTACGAGCCGCAGTTCGCTGGAGCCGCTCGTCGATCGTTACGAGCTATACAAGCCCGAGCGACTTCGCGGAGTGCCGATGGAATTGATTATCGACATGATGCGCAAGGACATTAACGTCGAGGTAAATACCAGCCGCAATGATATTACCAACGGCTTCAATATCACCTATCACGGTCGTGATCCAAAGATTACTCAGGCGGTTACCGCGGAGTTGGCCAGCAAATACATCAACGAACAGACGAAGAATACCGTCAATTCAACGAACTCAGCCAAGCAGTTTATTGACCAACAGGTCCGACAAACCAAAGAAGAGTTGGACAACGTGGATAAGCAGCGGCTCGACTTCATGCAAAAGAATGTCGGCAATTTGCCAACTGAAGCGACCTCGCTCGTAGGTCAGTTAACGGGTCTGCGGGAACAACAGAAGGCTCTAATTGCTGAGATTGGCCGTATGCAGGATCGCAGTTCATCCTTGTCAACGCAGGTCACTCTAATGAAGAAACAATCTCAGCAGACGATCGATGACACTGCGGAAAACACGACTGACCCGAAGACGACTCTCGGCTGGGCGGAACTGGTAAAAAGAAAGGCAGATTTGCAGTCGGAATTGCAGCGCATGTTGACAGAGTTAAAACCAAAACATCCCGACGTTTTAGCGAAACAGGCTCAGCTTGATTCGGTTAGCAAAGAGATGGATCAGATGATCGCCGAATGGAAAGAGCGCATCAAGGAAAAACAGGATAAGCTAGAAAACCGGCCCGATTTGAGCGTTGCCGCTACTGAAGCGCAGATCCAGGGCTTGGATGGTGAAATAAAGCGTGAGCAAAAAATGCTGGACGATAACGAGAAACAAATTGGCGGAATTCTGCAGCGAATCAATAGCGTTCCGGGTGCGGAAGTCGCTCTGGGCGCGCTCGAACGTGACTATCAGACCAAAAAGACCGCCTACGATCAATTGTTGCTGCAGCAGCAAAAAATCACATTAGGCGCCGATGCGGCTTCGCAGCAACAGGGTGAGGGCATCGAGGTAGTCGACCCCGCCAACTTGCCCTCTAAACCTGTCGCACCGAAGCGATTTCTGCTTTCCGGTCTCGGTCTTGCATTTGGGCTAGGCCTCGGATTACTTCTGACAGGAATCTTCGAAATTCCACGTTTACTCACGATTGAGAGTCCCGAAGACGCACGCCATTACACTGGCTTGCCTGTCTTAATTTCAGTTCCAGAACTCCTTACGCCAAAGGAAGCTCGTGCAGTTCCTCGTCGTCGCAGACTCTTACTCGCTACCGGCGTAGCGGTAACAATCTTAAGTATTCCGGTGCTTGCGTTGGCGCTGAAGGCCACCCATGTCTTCGAAATTCTATCGGCGGGGCGCTCCTCATAAATGGGGAGCAGGGTTCTGTTATGAACCAGGAGGTTTGAAGAAAGTGTACGCAGAATTCTACGGATTAAGAGAGTTGCCTTTCGCGCTGACGCCAGATCCTCGTTTCATTTATTTCACCCCGTCGCATACCGAGGTGATGGCTAATCTCCATTATGGCATTGAGAGTGGCAAGGGTCTGATAGTTGTAACAGGCGAAGTAGGCACGGGTAAAACAACAATATTGCGCTGGATGATGCAACGTCTGGATCGAACCGTTTTAGTCGCCTACATATTCAACCCGCGTTTATCGGTTTCGGAATTCTACCAGCATATAGCTACGCTGCTCGAGGTTCAGAAATGGGAAACGAAGTCGGAACTATTGATGGAGTTGGGCCGGTGTTTGGAGTCGCGCCATGCAAGAGGACTTCGTACCGTCCTCATTATCGACGAGGCGCAGGGTTTATCTCCGCACGTGTTGGAAGAAATTCGCTTGCTTTCAAATTTTGAATCTGACAACGCCAAACAATTGCAGATTGTTCTAACCGGACAACCGGAATTGCGCGAGGTCTTGAACAATCCCGATTTGCGCCAACTCAAGCAACGAATTGCACTGCGCTGCGCCATCAAGGCTTTACCGAGCATCGAGGAAACCGAACGCTACATTACCTCGCGCCTGTTGGTTGCGGGAGCCCAGCGCACTGACATGTTTTCCCCCGACGCCATTGCTTACATCTACCGTTGCTCGGACGGAATTCCTCGAAGCATAAACAATCTTTGCGATAACGCTCTGCTGGCTGGTTACGCAGCCGGCGAGATGGTGATCGGCGCTGAGACTATTGAGGAAGTTGCTGAAACGTTCGACATGCTACCAAGGTCGGACCAGGGGAAGAAAGTAGCTGAGCGACCTGAGACGCCAGCCAGAATTTTCACACCGGCCGGCCGCTCGGATCTGTGGAAAGCTGCTTCGCCGCCTGATAGTGATACGGATAGTGAGGAGCCAGTGCCGGTGGAGCAAGAACAGTAAACTCATATTGTGGCTCCGAAGCTTCTACTAGTGGAGTCGAGAGGTGAATTAATGGGAAGAGTGCTTGACGCAATAAGACGAGCGAACGCCGATAATCAAGGCGACGTGCGAAAGCGGCAACCGGAAGATTTAGAACGCCGGCGCGAAAATCCGAGTACGGTACCGGTGCCGTCGGCCAAGCAAATTGAAGAGCTGTTACCAATCAGCACATCATTTACGCCCGTCTCGCATGAGACGGAGCAAAATTCAGCGTCCTCTGCGCACACTGCGGAAATGTCCGATGGGTTGGCACTCCCGGTCGGAATGGCTTCGCGTGATGTTGGGGCAACTTTGGGCGCTGCCGGGGCGGCGCGCGTGGGAGGATATGCCACTTGTGACATTTCGCCCACGCGCGTCGAACCTCACCTTGTCGCTGTTAGTCAACCTCGCTCTCCTTATTGTGAACAGTTTCGTTCACTGCGCACAAAACTGCTACAGGCAGGTGAACGAAAACAAATGCGTGCCTTTGTCATCACCAGCGCAGGGGTCGGTGAAGGTAAAACACTCACCGCTCTTAATCTTGCCTGGCTTCTGGCCCAGACTGAGGGCGTGCGCGCTCTGCTTATTGATAGTGACCTGAGGCAGCCCTGCGCTACTGAATACCTCGGCATCGACGCATCGGTAGGGCTTTCAGAGGTTCTGGGTGGGGAGGTAAGACATGAGGAAGCAATCATCCGCTTAGATCCGGTCGGCCTGTATCTGTTGCCGGGTGGAAAGGCGCGAGACGACGTTGCCGAGTTGCTTTCCGGCCCCTCGTACGCACGGCTTCTAACCGAGGTAAGGAAAATCTTCGATTACATCATCATCGATGCTCCACCTCTCGGAATCTTTACCGATGCCAATGTTTTGATGAACCGTGCGGACGCCGCCCTGCTCGTCGTCCGCTCCGGTAAGACTCGATATACCTTGATTGACAGGCTGCTGGAACAGATCCCCCGGGAGAAATTGTTCGGCGTAGTCCTGAATCGCGTTGATGAGCAGTTTGATAAATCCGCCTACTACTACCAACGCCGCTACTACAATCGGGACCGAGGACTAACGGACCCAAAGATAAAGCAACTACCTGGTGAGCGTGCTGAGGAGGTCGCCATAGTTAATTGAGAGCGTCACGATTAAATGGACGAACCGTATTGCTGCTTCTCGGCGAGGCGTCCTTAATGTTCTGTGTGATCATCGCTGCTGTCTATTTGCGCGTTGGTGTGACTGGAGCACCATACGAACTAATCGAAAAGCATGGTTACTTCAAAGCTGCCTTTGCCACTATGTTCTGCTTGGCAGCTTTTTATTTATTCGACTTATACGATTTCATCGTGATGCACGACCGGCGCGAACTGGTGCTACGGTTAGTGCAGGCGCTCGGCTTGGCTTGGGTAGCCCTTGCCCTTTCGTTTTACGCCTACCCGCGATTAATGCTCGGTCGAAGCATCTCCCTCATCGCGCTTCCGCTCGCGATAGCGTTGATGGTCGGATGGCGGATCGCGATTCATTGGTTCTTAGGACATCCCGACTTTGGCGAACGGATTCTAATTGTCGGCTCCGGCGACCTGGCCGTGGAGGTCGCCCGTCAGGTACTCGACCGGCCCGACGCCGGGTATAGGATTGTGGGATTTGTTGGTACGGATTCAGAACAGCTCGGTAAGAGTTTGATAAATCCTCGCGTTATCGGCATGACTAGCGAACTCGAAGAGATTGTTAAGCGTGAGGGCGTAGACCGCATCGTTGTTGCCATGGGTGAGAGACGCGCCCAACTTCCAACCGCCAAACTGCTCAAACTAAGTCTCAGCGGCGATGTGTCAATTGAGGAGGGAGCAACCTTCTACGAGAGAGTTACTGGTCGCGTTTCCCTGGACATGATTCGTCCGTCCTGGCTTATCTTCACAGGACGGGGCCGCCAGGTTAGGTTGGCCGCCATTAGCCGCAGCATAGTGCACCGGTCCGTGGCCTTGATCGGCTTGTTTCTTTCGCTGCCGCTCGGTGTGCTAACGGCGATTTTGATCAAAATCGATTCCCGCGGACCTGTGTTCTACAGGCAGGAGCGAGTGGGCAAAAACGGCCGGCCCTTCGTGCTTACGAAGTTTCGATCCATGAAAGTTGATGCCGAGAAGGCCGGACCAGTGTGGGCCAGCAAAACGGACGATCGAACCACCCGCGTTGGTCGCATCATACGCAAGATTCGCATTGATGAAATACCGCAATTCTGGAATATCGTCCGCGGTGAAATGAGTTTTGTCGGTCCCCGTCCGGAACGCCCGCATTTTGTGGCTCAGCTTGCCCAGGAGATTCCCTATTACGAGCAGCGACACTTGATCGCGCCCGGATTAACAGGATGGGCTCAAATTAAATATACGTATGGGGCCTCAATCGAAGATGCGCGACAAAAGCTTCAATACGACCTTTTCTATATTAAGAACTATAGCTTGCTTCTTGATGCAATCATCTTGTTTGAAACAATCAAGATAATTCTCTTTGGGCGCGGCGCTCAATAAAAACGTCAGGGGTTTTGGAGGTTTGAAATGGACCGAGCAAAGAAATTAGTAACATCAGTGATTGTGAGTTTGTCGTTAGTTTCATTCATGGGGGTGATGGCTCAAACTCACACGGACGGACAAAAGACCAGACAGCGAACGACCGCGAACCCGGTTCAGGATAAGGACAATACTGGGAAGCCCGCCCAGGATCCCGCAAACACTACCACAGCCGATAGACTGGAACCTGACGACACCCGGCCCAGGCCTTCTGATGTGCCTCAGGAAACAGAGGCTAACAGGCAAGAGCAACTTACTGAGGAAGCGGCCATTGTTCCCTATTACAATAATTTCTTCACTACCTATCGGCTGGGTCCCGAGGACGTAATTTCCGTTTCAGTATTCAATCAAGATCGATATTCGCGGTCGGGCATCACTGTGCCGCCGAGTGGTCGCATTTCGCTTTCGCTCATCCCAGGTGGAATTTTTGTCAACGGCAAAACGGTGGACGAGGTTGCAGAGCTGATTAAGAAGAAGTACGACGAGTACATCATCGACCCGCAAGTTACCGTATCCCTCGATAAGGCATCCTCCTATCGTTATAGCGTCATCGGTGACGTCGGCCAACCAGGTATCCGCCTGATGAACCACCGCCTGACGGTAACTGAAGCATTGGCTGAAGCGGGAGGCGTGCTATCGACGGGAGACAAGAGCAAGATTGTCGTCCTTCGCCGCCAAGCCAACGGCGTTCTTTCTCCGATCGCGGTGAACATATCGGCAATTTACAAAGGCAGAGCCCCGGATAACACTTACCTTGTGCCCGGCGATCAGATTGTCGTGCCCGGAAACAGGCTAAAGACCCTACAAAAAATCATGGGCTTCTCGCCTATTCTCAGCTTCGCGCGAATCTTTACTGGTGGACTCCCTTTCTAGAGCGCGAACTGGCAATAGGCAGTGCACAATTGTGGCTCTCTCTGATGGATCTTGGATTTC
>Ga0070697_100000148_pt1 | contig 57034 bp, 42 predicted proteins | sample KBSK1501metaG_FD_65475 | JGI IMG/M metagenome (GOLD analysis project Ga0070697, IMG submission 65475) | Corn, switchgrass and miscanthus rhizosphere microbial communities from Kellogg Biological Station, Michigan, USA - KBS K1-50-1 metaG | ecosystem: Host-associated > Plants > Roots >... | reverse complement strand
GGGCCCGGGATCGACGAGAACCATCCATTGAAAACCGCGAACTCAGTTGCCAGGGTTGTGAGTACTGGCAGCTTGTCAGGCGTGAAATAATACATGATCTTGCGTGAATGCTTCACATCGCGTTGTTGCTGGAAGTAGCTCTCGATGAAGCCTTGCATGTTGGCGACACGCTGATCGCTTTTATCCCCATTGAAAAGCTGGAGGTCCACTCCCGGAAAATGATGGTCCGGGTCGGGATCAAGCTGGCTCTGAAATTCCGCCTGCGGCTGCACTTTGACCATCGCGCCAGTTCTGTCGGGATTGCTTTCGTTTCCGGTTAAACCATCGATACGGGGATCATTTGCCTTCAAGGCACCCAGCATGTGGTCGAACGACCGATTTTCCATCATCAAGACAACGATGTGTTTTAGATTATCCAATCCGGGGGGCATAGTACGGTCTCTCCGATAACGTGGGACTTATTTTCATTTCTTCTTAGAGCAAGCACTTTATCTGAACGGAGACAAATCCCGCAATCCTGCGGACTCTCGCGAAAGCACACTTCGGACGAGCCGCTTCTCAGAATTCCTGAGCAAGTCCCTCGCCAAAGCTGCGAACATGCCTCACAAGAGTTTCGTCATTGCTGAACGGTGCTTAGACATCGTAAATTGCAGAAGCCATTTGAAGGACTAACCTTTTGGATACCAGTCTATCCGATCGGATAGGGGTTCGAATCAATGCCGTTTATTTCCTTGTCTAGACTCGCCTTCCAACTTTAGGAGTGTAACCGGAGTCGTCCGAAGGACCCTTGCCGGGCCGGAAACATGCTGCCGCGGTAAAAAAAAGAATATTGGCTGGGCGCCCGTCGGATCGGGCACAGGGTCATCGTGGAACGGAACCTGCCGGAGATGTGTTCCCTATCGATTTCGGTTACTGACAGAAGGGGGTCATCTATATAAGGTCAAGCTTGCTGGAAACCTTGCGCTGAACTTCTCAGAGACGTCTTTGCGGCTACTTCCAGACAGAATGCAATTCCCACATCGTTAGTAAGACAATTCTTCCGCCAGGTCCCTTCGCGTAAACCTCTATTCCGTCACTTCCTGGAGGAGGATAAATCCGGTCGGAAAGCACACGTTCGCCGTCGTTTGCAAACACCTCGATGCTCGAACGGTCGACGAACACGTGCAGCTTAACCGTCGCGTTCTTCTCGAGCTTGGCGCTGTGACGTCCTGCAAAGTCTGTGCTGAACGAAATGTCACCCGAGAGCGTCCGATCAACGAAGACCTCGCCATGGGCAACGTCGAAACCCACCAGGGTCTGGGCATCCTTGCCCTTGCCCTTGCGCAGGCGAAGGCCGATCTCGTCCGCTTGCCCCGGCCGTAACTCGGCTTCGAACTCGTAGACTTCGCCTTTCGCGCCAGTCTCGCGAATCTTCTGGTTAACCTCCGCCAGGCTGACATTCGCAAGGCGGAGCCTCTCCTGCCTCAGGCTCTCCAGCTCCCGGATCGGGCGCTGCACAAGACGCAGCCCGTCAGCGTAGCGGCGCAGCATCAACGTGCGCGGAATCGACTGTGCTCCGCGCCAGAGCCTCGTCGGCTCGGCATTTGCATACTGCCAGTTGCTAAACCAGCCAATCCACACCCGCCGACCGTCGGTTGGCGATATGTCTTTCCAGGTGTTCGTAGCATAGAAATCCTTGCCCCAATCGGCCCAGAGTGCCGGGGCATCCGGAACTTCGCTGGAGAACTTCGCGCCGTCGAACCGCCCGATCAGGTAACGCACTCCCGTCCCACCTGTTGGCGCTCCCGGATTGCGGTTGATGATCAGCACCCACCTGGTTTGGTTCGTGCCTTCGATGGGAAGTTCAACCAGGTCGGGACATTCCCATTGTCCCGTCGTGTCTCCCGCCGGGCCGAAGGTAGAGCGCTTGGTCCACTGCTTGAGATTGGGCGAGTCGAGGACAACCAGCGTTCTTGCATCGGCGAGCACAGCAACCATGACCCACTTGCGTTGCGGCTCGTACCAGAAGACATTCGGATCGCGGAAGTCGGTAGCGTCGAGATCAGCCACTGGATTGCCGGAGTAGTTCGTCCAAGTCCGGCCGCGGTCGTTGCTGAAAGCGATGTGCTGTTTCTGCCGGTCCTTGTACGCCGCGGTATAGATTGCGACCAGGCATGAACGGTCTGACGGGTCGGGATTCTTGCACAGGCCACTGGTGTTGTTCCAGTCGACGACGGCACTTCCGGAATACGCCATGTACTCGCCGCGAACTTCATGCAGTGCGACGGGCAGATTCTGCCAGTGCACCAGATCTCTGCTGATGGCATGTCCCCAGCTCATGTGCCCCCACACCTTGCCCTCGGGGTTGTACTGGTAGAACAGGTGATATTCGCCTTTGTAAAAGACTGTTCCGTTCGGGTCGTTCATGAAGTTCTGGGGCGGAGTAAAGTGATACTGCGGCCGCCAGGGCTGATCGTACGAGGGCTCCTTCGCCACCGACGGCGACACGAGCACTCCTACTGCCATAAGCCCTAAAGATAGCGACATGAGGATGTTTTTCATAGTTCCAGATGTTATCCCGAGGCGGTTCAATGGTGTTTGGAAATGCTCACTCGCTCCAGGATTTGGCTGAGCTGCGCTGGCCAAAGGCGCTGAGTAAATGTAAGAGTGCCCGGAGAGAAGACGCTGGGGCGTAGATAGTAATGACGCTGCTTGACACGTTGAGCCAGCTTGCTTACATTCGGTGAGTCCCAAAGGACTCGCGTCATGAAGCCCCTTGCCGGCTACCGTGCATCCTACCCGGGAACGCAGCCCTACCATCTCCACCCCCGTATCCGTCTTCGAGGAAACGCTCTCCCACGCAGCCTTTGGTGCAGATTCCGTACACGCTCTCGGAGGTAATCGGACCGTCGTTCGGCTCCGAACTGGTATCGCCCAATGGAGGAAAATATGCACACACGGAAGAGACACAGGACAACCCTTGGAACAGGAATTCCAGTAGTACGGCCGAATGCCTACCAGCACGGATCCGTTTGCTTCACCACGATCAAGCCCGGGACGGTACCCGGCCCAGACAACCAGGAGCAGGCTCCGCACCTGTTGATCTCGGTGTTCATGCGCGGACTCCTGAAGCGAGTGGCGACTCGGATGTACTTCCCTGGCGATGTACGAAACACAATTGACCCGATCATGAATCTGGTGGAACCCGCACGACGTTCAACTCTGATCGCGAAGAATACCGAGGCCGCGGGATGTTGGAATGGAGTGTTGTTTTGCACGGACCAGACGAAACAGTGTTCTCCGACCTGGGACTGTGATCCATTGGCATGGGCTGGCTAGATCCGTGGCAACAGCAAACTCGAAGAAGAAGAGGAAATGGCCATGACCGAAGTGCAGCTTCTGATCGGCGATCGCGATACTGCCGCAGCCGGGGCGGCAACATTTGTCCGGCAAAACCCGATCTCGGGCGAAGTAGCTACGCGAGCGGCCGCTGCAAGTACCGATGATGCTATCGCAGCCGCAGAAGCCGGCGCGCAAGCGTTCCCTGCCTGGTCTGCGCTGGGTCCCCACGAACGGCGCAAGAAGCTTCTGCGCGCCGCTGACCTGCTGGAAGCTCGCGCGCCGGATTTTATTTCGGTCATGATGGATGAAATCGGCGCAACCGCCGGTTGGGCCGGCTTCAATGTTCACCTCGCAGCGCAAATGCTGCGCGAAGCCGCCTCCATGACGACGCAGGTCTCAGGCGAAGTGATTCCGTCCGAGATCCCAGGAAGCCTGGCATTTTCCCTGCGCCAACCGGTGGGCGTCGTCCTCGGGATCGCCCCTTGGAACGCTCCAGTGATTCTGGGCGTGCGGGCGATCGCTGTCCCGCTTGCCTGCGGGAACACGGTGGTCCTGAAGGCATCCGAAGTCTGTCCGGCCACGCATCGCCTGATTGGGACCGTGCTTCGCGAAGCCGGACTGGATCATGGTGTGGTAAATGTTCTCACGCACGACGCCGCCAGCGCCTCGGCAATTGTCGAGACCCTCATCGCCCACCGCGCGGTGCGCCGCGTGAACTTTACCGGCTCCACACGGGTGGGAAAGATTCTCGCCGTTACGGCTGCCAAGTATCTGAAGCCGATTCTCCTGGAGCTAGGAGGCAAAGCCCCGCTGATCGTCTTGGATGACGCCGACCTGAACGCGGCGGTGGATGCCGCTGCCTTCGGTGCATTCATGAATCAGGGCCAGATTTGTATGTCCACGGAACGCATCATCGTCGATGAAAAGGTGGCAGATGCGTTCGCACAGAAATTCGTAACCAAAGTACGGGCTCTGCCCTGCGGCGATCCGCGAAAGGGCGAGGTCGTCTTTGGTGCCGTGGTTGGAATGCCTACGGTGGATCGTGTCGCCGCGCTGGTGAAGGACGCTGTAGCGCGCGGCGCCAAAGTGCTTCTCCAGGGCGATCCGCACGGCACGATCATGCCGGCCGTGATCGTGGATCGTGTGACTCCCGAAATGCAGATTTTTCGCGAAGAGTCCTTCGGACCGTCGGTGTCGATTACCCGCTTCAAGACCGTCGAGGAAGCGATCCAACTGGCGAACGACACCGAATACGGGCTTTCTTCTGCGGTGTTTGGCCACGACATTGCCCGGGCCATGGAAGTCGCGAAGCGCATTGAATCCGGCATGTGCCACATCAACGGCCCGACCGTGCACGACGAAGCGCAGATGCCCTTCGGCGGCGTGAAAGCCAGCGGCTACGGCCGTTTCGGCGGAAAAGCCGCGGTCAACGAGTTTACCGAGCTGCGCTGGCTCACGATCCAGACAACTCCGCGCCACTACCCGTTTTAGCTGCTACACGCCAGCGCGCTCCGCCACGACTGAGTGCACCGCGTGCACAATCTTCGACTCGTTGGGAAGCAGATAGCTTTCGAGCGGCTCGCTGTAAGGAACCGACGCGTCGAGCGCAGTAACCATCGTGATCGGCGCGCGCAGATACTCGAAGCCCTGCTCGGCAACCTCCGCCGCAATCACGGCGGCCGCCGACGAATGACGCGGCGCCTGATCCACCAGAACAAGTCGTCCCGTCTTCTTTACCGATTGCACGATCGTATCGGAGTCGAGTGGCGCGAGAGTGCGCGGATCCACGACCTCCGCGCTAATTCCCTCCTGCGCAAGCTGTTCGGCAGCAGCCAGCGCCTTCTTTACCATCCAGGCCGTCGCCACGATGGTTACGTCGGTACCGGCGCGCTTCACGTCGGCCACGCCCAGCGGAATCACGTACGGCCCTTCTGGCACCTCGCCCGTATCAAGCGTGAGCATGTAGTGGTGCAAATACACTACCGGGTTATCGTCGCGGATCGCAGCCGTCATCAGCCCCTTGGCATCCGCAGGGGTCGAGGGTAACGCAATCTTCAGTCCGGGAACACCCATCATCGTGTGATAAAGGCAATTCGAGTGTTGCCCGGCCCAACCGGCCGCAAATCCAAAGCCAGCCTTCAGTACCATCGGCACTTTCACCTGTCCGCCCGACATATAACGGAGCCGTGGAGCCTCATTGATTACCTGATCCATAGCAACCAGCATGAACTCGCTCATCCACAGCTCGACGATGGGCCGCAAGCCTGTGATGGCAGCACCCACGGCGACACCGATCTCCGCCGTTTCTGAAATCGGAGCAATGCGCACACGATCCTTTCCGAACATCTTCCGCATTGGGTCGCGATCGGTCATGGCCATATTCTGGCCGTAGAAGATCACATTCGAATCGCGTTGCATTTCTTCCATGATGGCGGTTGCCATGGCTTCTCCGTACATCATTTCTTGCGCCATAAGACCTCCTATGCGTACACGTAGTTGGTCGCTTCTTCGGGCAACGGCAACGGACTGGCTAGGGCAAACGCCACCGCATCATCCATTTCTGCGCGGGCGCTGTCTTCGATTTTCTTCGCATCCGCCTCGGTGAGGACGCCTTGGTTAAGCAGGACAGCGCGGAAGAGTTTGTTTGGATCTCGCTTCAAGGCTGCCTTGTACTCGTCCTTGTTGCCATAGACGCCCACCGCTTCGTGCTCAGGGAACTGCGTGGGTGCAGGAGGCACCGTGATGGCATTGCCGTGTGCGCTGAAGCGATAGAACTTCGACTCAATGAGACTCGGGCCTTCCCCGGCACGGGCACGGGCGGCGGCTTTCCCCACTTGGTCATAAACCTTCAACGGATCGGTTCCGTCCACGGTTACGCCCGGAATGCTGAAGGCCGCCGCCTTTTGCGAAAGCGGATCGCCCGCCATGCAGTTGGCATCTTCCAGGCTGATATGGGTATAAGCCTGATATTGGTTGTTCTCCAGGATGAACACAACCGGCAGCTTCCAAACAGCCGCCAGATTCAATGTTTCGAAAAACGCCCCTTGCTTCGCCGCTCCATCCCCGAAGAAACAATAGACTACCTGGCCGGTATTCTTGACCTGCGCGGTCAGTGCCGCCCCGGCCGCATGCGCGATGCTCTGTCCCACAATGGCAGAGGTCCCCGGAAAGTGATTCGCCGGATCTGCCAAATGCATGGATCCGCCAAATCCCTTGCACAGCCCGTCCTTCCGGCCATAGAGTTCTGCCATGATTTTTCGTGGCGGCGTTCCCAGCACGATCGGCTGCGCATGGCACCGGTAGCTGGGCATCGCCAGATCGTCGGTGTGGCGCGTGGCCAGGGCTCCCACAGTCGAAGCTTCCGCCCCATCGGCCAAGTGAGTGTGGCCGCGCATCGCTCCGGGATGTTCGAGGAAGGTGCGTTTCACATGCTCCTCGAACTCGCGAATGCGAGCCATCTGCGTGTACATCCAGATCAGCCTGTCTTTTCCGAGCTTTTCTCTCTCGTGCATACGTCACCTCTTTGATGGCACAGAATCACCCGGCTTGCCGATGTGACACAATGAGCCTCCAACCGGGACTTGTGTATTTTCTTCCGCGATGATCTTGAGGAGGATGCCGTCTGTCGGAGATTCCAATTCATAGCTCACCTTATCTGTCTCCAACTCGACGACCGGGTCACCTTGATGAATGGCATCGCCTTCCTGTTTCAACCAGCGAAGCACACTTGCCCTGGTAGTCGGAATTCCCCCTGCTTTTGGGACCTTCAGCGTAGTAAGAATGATTTCCCTCCTCGACGATGGTGCCCTTTGTCATTGCACTTCGCGATCAATGCACTTCGCGATCCACCGAGGCCCAATAGGGCTTGCGCATCGTCTTGCGATCGAGCTTTCCGGCCGGAGTCTTTGGGAGCTCCCGCCAAAACTCCACCGACTTGGGCGATTTCACGCCGCCCAGCTTCACCTTGCAATGGGCGAGTACAGTATCCTGGTTGAGCAATTTACCGTCCTTGAGGACGATAATGGCTTTCACCGCCTCACCCCACTTCTCATCGGGCACTCCAATAACGGCGCACTCCCGGACCTCCGGCAACGCCATGATAGCCCCTTCGACTTCCCCGCTATATACGTTGAACCCGCCGCTGATGATCATGTCCTTCTTGCGATCGACGATATAGACGTACCCGTCCTCGTCCACATAGCCAACGTCACCGGTGTGGTGCCAGCCGTGCGCCCGGATTTGTGCAGTGGCCTCGGGTAGGTGGTGATACCCGCCCGTCACCAGCGTTCCGCGCGCCACGATCTCTCCGCATTGGCGCGGAGGAAGAATCTTGCCGTCGTCGTTCATGATCGCAACCCGCACCGCGGACGTAGGCCTCCCACAACTGCGCAAGCGTTCCGGATGGTCGCCGCCCGCAGCCGCCGCCACCGTGGCCGGGTCCAGCCAGGTGAGAAGCATCGGCGCTTCCGTCTGGCCATAAGATTGGCACATACACGACCCAAAGGTCTCGACACCTCTCTTCAACTTGTCAGGGGATACCGGTGAACCCGCTAGCAGAAAGATACGCAGACTGGAGTAGTCGAATTTCGCAACTTCAGGGTGCGCCAGCAAAGCATAGAACGCAGCCGGGGGGAGGAAGAGATGGGTTACACGGTACTTCTCGATGGTGCGTAAAACTCTCAGCGGATCAAAGTCTGGCAGGATGATGTTAGTGCCCCCAAGCGCGAACATCGTGAACGCAACTACCCCCGCGGCATGAGATAACGGAGCGGTGCACAAGCATACCGGAATGGCATCACCGCCTCGCCAGTAATGCGTTGCCATTGCCGTCATCGTGCCCCAGGCGAGGTTGGTGACGCGAACTCCACGAGCGGGTCCGGTCGTTCCCCCGGTGGGCACCAATCCCATCATCCGATCCAGGTTGCCGTGAGCATCGACCCAGTCCGGTTCCCGTGCGTCGCCGTCGCCTTGTGCCAGGAAACTTGTGAGGGAAGGATTGCCTTCATCATCCGCGTCGAGACAGATGAGATGCCGTAACGAGCGAACCTGGGCCTTAATCTTGTGCGCCTCGTCACGAAATCGACTGTGGTAGAAGAGCCAGACGGCTTGGGAATAGTTCAAATACTCGACATTCGCGTCGGCGGCATTTCGAACGTTGATAGGAACCCACACCGCACCAGCCCGCAGAATGCCCAGCATGCAGAACAGCACGGCTGGGTGATTCTGCGAGTAGATGGCCGCGCGCTCTTCGCCTCGTAAGCCATTCGCCCACATCGCGCGCGCGATTCGCTCGCTGCAACAACGCGTCTCAGCATAAGAGTACCGGGTACCGCCGTCCACGATCGCAGCTCGGTCAGCATAAAGCTCAGCGCTCTTGTCGAAGTGTTCGATCGCTCGCATCACAACCCCCACGGTCGGCCACGAACCAAACCCTGCCGCTCGGGGCCACAACTCAACACGACATTTTCAATTTCGAGAGACCGTGACTCTCGAGAACACGCAGAATCTCACGGGCGCCAAAAGCCTCCGCGGCCGACGCAAACCCTGTCTTTCGGGGAGCCACTCGGACCAATTGTTGCGCGGCAAATGCCTGAATCAGTCCAGTCTGGCGGTAGCAGCACGTTCCAAACACGACACACTGCACGTTGTCCGTGCTGCCCCGCCCGACTACAACATCAATGGTGCGATGCTGACGCGGATTTTCGCGCGGTGGCGTGCCCCCCTGGACCGAGTTCGCCATCTCTGCCAGACGTTTTTCTTGTTCGGGGCGCGGCAATGGCCGAATCTGCTCCTCAAAGATTCTTTCCGTTGCCGCGATTCCTTCCATGATTTGACGGTCGAGCAACCCTCCATAGGACCGGACATTGGCCACCTGTGGGTGCTCCTTAAACCACACCGGATGGGGGAAGCCGCCCCACGCCAGGGCGAGCTGCGTCGGAATGGTGCCGGGGACAGAGACTTCGTAGCGCGCGGCACGTGGCCAAGGCCGGTACTGATTCTGCTCCAGGTAGTATGCCTCGGTCGGAATTACCGCGAAGATGGTTTGCGTCGAGCCAAACGTAGGATTGCCCTTGAACATCGTGAGGATCTCGAGCGTGTCAACGGCGTTGTTCTCCAGACAAAGGCGCGCCGCAGCGTCACTCACCGCCGACATGAATGCAGTGGCGGGCGCGGCCAGCAGTCCGCGTTTCGCAAAGCTCGCGCCCCAGTTTTCCGCCACTTGCCGCAGCCAGGCCTGCTCGCCGCCGATATCCAGGTAGTGGCATCCCGCGTCCAGCGCAGCTTGAATCACGCGCGGTCCGTTGTAAATAAATGGACCCACCGTGTTACAGACGACCTTGGCCCCAGCAAAGAGTTTGGCGAGCTCATCCTGCGACCCGGCGGTCTCGACGATCTCATAGTCGGCGGTTTCGATCCCGGGCACATGATTCATGACCTCTTCGAGACGGGCCCCACTGCGGCCCGCGGCGATGAAAGGAATGTTGTCCTCGCGCAAAAACTCCGCCACCAGCCGTCCAGAAAAACCATTCGCTCCATAGAGCACCACGGGTCGCTTAGTCATATTTCGCTGCTTGTTCCAAATGACGGAGGTGCGTCAGTTGGGAGAAAAACGGTGATTTCTCGAGACCTCCGCAAGGTTGACTCGGTCGCAATCCCCGCCGCGCCCTGGCCCGGCCCGAAAACGCCCAGCCGACAGCCCTCCCGCCGATCGCTCCCGGATGGCCAAAAATTAGATCGAATAATTTACCGGGCCCTATCTCGGGAGCCAATTTTAGGCTAAAGTTTCTTTATTGGTAGTAGGTACATTTTTGTAACTTGGTAGCTGCAGGGGAGGCTTGCCATGGAAGACTATTATTGCCCGGTGAAGCTGACGACAGACATCATCGGAGGTAAGTGGAAACCTTTGATTTTGTTCTTTTTGGAAGGCAACACGCGCCGCTTCAGCCAGTTGCAACGCCTGATTCCAGGAATGACAAAGAAGATGCTGACGCAGCATCTCAGAGAGCTGGAGAGGGACGAAATCATTCGCCGCAAAGTCTTTGCCGAAGTTCCTCCGCACGTCGAATATTCCCTCACCAAGCACGGGGAGAGTCTTAAGCCGATCCTGAAGCTGATGTCGGCGTGGGGCACTAAGCATCGTGCGCGCTACGGACTGCCCCACGGCGAGGCTCCGCATACCGCACCCAAAACCGGGGTGGCGAATGAAATAACCCGCGTCGAGGTGTCGAGCGGAATGGAAAAAGCTGAAGCCCCAAAATCCAGGCCCGACCAGCCGGCTGTGTTCCGGCAAAATATCGCGGGCAGACTGGCATAACGCGGACAGCGACATTCGCGGCAACCTCTGCCGCCTCCAGCTCAGTCTGCCTACTTCTGATGCACCGGCGCCGCCGTTTCGTACGCCTTCCTGATCAGCTGGCCTTTCATTTCAAAGCGTGGCAGAGTACCGGCTGGAACCAGGGTTACTTCTGCCGCTACGCTCAGGGTCGCCTTGATCTTGCGCTCGATGTCATCTTTGAGTCTGATCGAGTCAGACGAGGCTCCGCTCTGTTCCGCCACGACTTTGAGAGGCGGCGGCACGGCCGGCCCCGGCTGGTTCAGCACGATCTGAATCTCCCCCGTGGTCGCAGGACTGAAACTGGAAACCACATCTTTGACAGCGGAGGGAAATACGTTCACCCCTAAGACGATTAACATGTCGTCGGTCCGGCCGACGCAACGCAGCTTGAGGCTGGTGCGACCACAAGCACAAGAGGTCCCGGTGATTTCGACGCGATCGCGAGTGCGAAAGCGCAGCAGGGGGACACACTCCCGTTCCAGGCTGGTGTACACCAACTCGCCCGTCACTCCTTGCTCCGCTGGCAAGACCTCGCTGCTTTTGGGATCGATGATCTCCACCGCGATGAATTCCTGACCGTTGAAATGCATTCCACCTTGATTCGGACACTCGCTGAAAATGATCGGGGCCATGTCCGCATTGCCCAGACCTTCGGTGACGCGCGCACCCCAGGTTTTTTGCAGCATGGCGCGGATCGCCGGAATCCCCGCCCCAGGCTCCGCACCGCAAAACAGCTTCCTGAGCCCGAGTTCCTTGGGGTCGAGTTGTGCCTCGCGGCGAACGAAATCGGCGAAGTACGTGGCATACGACGGAGTGCAATGCATCGCGTTCGCGCCCAGGAGTTGGGCCGCTAACACAGCCTTCTCGGAAGCACCGGTTCCGATCGGAATGAACACAGCTCCTAGGGATTCAATAGCGTCTTTCGATGACAGTCCGGCAACGAACATGGTAAGACCCGCTGCGTGGATGACAGCGTCGGTCTTGCGCAGACCTTGGGTGTAGAAGGAGCGAGCCGTGACCCTGGTCCAGATCTCGGAGTCACGCCGCGTAATGCCGACGAAGATGGGCTTGCCGGTGGTTCCCGTCGAACTGTGAACCCGTATGACGTCCACCCAATCGGCTGCCCTGTGGCGTCCCAGCGGAGAACAGGCCGCCTGACTCTCGCGAAGCTCCTCCTTCGTGGTAAAGGGGAAGCGGCCCAAGTCACGCAGGTTGCGGTAATGTTCACGCTTGATGCCCACACTTTGGAATTTGTCGCGATAGAAGTCAGATCGAGCGAACAAGTAGTCGAGCTGTTTCGCCAACTTGGTTTCTTGGAGTCGCTGGACTTCTGCGGGAGGCGCAGTTTCTATTTGCGGATCGAGGAAATTAGCAGGGTCTGGATGGATCATTGCGGCAGGGCAATAGATTGATTTTAGCGAGCCTCCATTATAATTCTCGCGCTACAAAGGACGCGAATTTGCGGGCTGTTGTGCTCACGGTTAGTGGGGTTCCAACGGAAGGTCATGCGTGCGGTTTGACGAGGTACTAATGCGGGGAACCATGATGGATTATCCACTAACCCTCTTGCACATTCTCGAGCGGGCGGGAAAGGTGTTTCCGGAAGGTGAAGTCATTTCGCGGCTTCCCGATCGTTCGTTGCATCGCTGCACGTATAAGGATGTCTATCATCGCGCTCGCGCATTGGCCGCTGGCCTGCAAGAAGCTGGGCTCAAGCCTGGCGAACGCGTGGCCACCCTGATGTGGAATCACTACGCTCACTTGGAAGCGTATCTCGGCATTCCAGCCTCTGGTGGCGTAATGCACACGTTGAACCTTCGACTTGCCCCACGAGAGATCGCTTACATCGCGCTACATGGCGGCGCCCGCTTTCTGATCATCGATGACTCCCTTCTGCCGATTTACGAACAGATCAAGGCCTCGGTCGGGTTTGAGCGGGTTTTTGTTGTTTCTTTCGCCAAAGACTCGCTTCCTGCGGGAAGCGAAGACTATGAAGAGTTGGTCAGGCGTGGGGATGTCGATTTTCGTTATCCCAAACTAGAGGAGAACCATGCAGCGTCTTTATGCTACACCTCGGGAACAACCGGCTTGCCGAAGGGTGTTGCCTACACCCACCGATCGATGGTTCTGCACACCTTCCTTTTGACGACCGCGGACAACTTCGCCATTTGTCACTCCGATTCTCTCTTGCCCGTGGTCTCGATGTTCCATGTGAATGGCTGGGGGCTCCCTTATGCCGCGGCGATGGTCGGATGCAAGCTCGTTCTCCCCGGCCCGTATCTCGACGCCGAGAGCTTGCTCGAACTTTGCCAGAGGGAAAACATCACGGTCGCAGCTGGCGTGCCTACGATCTGGCTAAACGTTGTCGACTGCCTTGAGAAGAATGCCGGGCGTTGGAGGCTCCCCAAAATGCGTGTCCTGGTCGGGGGTGCGGCGCCGCCGTTAACGCTCATACAAAAGCTGGATGGGTATGGCGTGAAACTGCAGCAGGGCTGGGGACTGACAGAGAGCAGTCCGCAGGCCACCACCAATCAGATGAAAGCGCACATGCGGGATTGGGCAAAAGAGCGGCGTGACGCTATTCGCGCCAAGGCGGGCATCCCAGTCCCGCTGATCGACATGAGAGTCGTTAACCAGGCGGGCGAGGTCCCTCGCGACGACCAGACCCTCGGCGAGGTACAGCTTCGTGGACCCTGGGTAGCGTCCAGCTATTACAACCTGCCAGAAGAGACAAATGAGTGGACGGAGGATGGCTGGTTGCGTACCGGAGATGTGGGCACGCTAGACGCGGAAGGCTATTTGAAAATTGCCGACCGCACGAAAGACTTGATCAAGTCCGGCGGCGAATGGATCAGCTCGGCCGACCTGGAGAATGCCCTGGTAGCCCATCCCGAGGTGCGGGAAGCGGCTGTAATCGCGGTACCGCATTCCAAATGGCAGGAGCGGCCGATTGCCATCGTGGTTCCGCGGGAAGGAGCGCAACTGGATCCGGCGGCGCTCCGTGAGTTCCTGAGCGGAAAATTCGCAAAGTGGCAATTGCCCGACGCGTTCGTCTTCGTCGACGAGCTTCCCCACACCTCGACAGGGAAGCTCCTTAAAACAGAGTTGCGCAAACGATATCAGGAGCGGAAATGGGAACAGTGAGCGCCGTTACCCGCTTACCACTTCCCTGTTGAGCCTTCGCAACTATCTGAATGTCGCGGCACCAACGCCCAACTCATTGGACTTGCGCGATTCGACCTATTGGTTCAGGTGGGCGATGCGCCGCTGGACCTCAGCTTCATCTCCCTGGCTCAGGCGCTAGAATACTGGTCCCCAAACCGGCGTTCTGCTTCGAGCCGGGGCAGGGGGACTCGCTTGGCCAGCAGAATACTGGTCACCGAGCGTTCATGACCTCCTACCGTGCCCTGCCAAAATGGCTGTCTACGATTGCTAATGAGTCTGGCGGCTTGTCGACCCGGACGTTTCAAAGCCGCTGCTCAGAACGTAAGCTTCACGGCAAACTGTAGCTGCCGCGGATTCAACATCGTCCGCGGTGTTCCGAAAAGAGCATTCGCCGTGGGCGGAACACCAAACGTCGCCGGGGGAGTTACTCCGGGCGGCGGTGTAAAAGCCGGGCACACGGCTTGTCCTCGCTGAGCCTGGAGTGAGGCCGCATCCCCGAATCGCTGCGGCACAGCGCCGCAGAAAATCGGGGAACCGTACACACTGAATACCTCGTCGATGTTCTGCCGGTTGAGGACGTTGAAGGCATCGAACATGAAGTTGAGCTTCGCGCGCTCGGTCAAGCGGAAAGCCCGGGAAATGCGCAGATCCCAGGAGCGCAAGGGTTGGCCGACATAAGAATTCCTACCTGAGAGACCCACACGATCCGTCACCGGGTTGGTGTCGCCGTTAGCATCTCCGCCAACGAACATGGTGAAGGGACGCCCGGATTGGATGGTGATGATACTGCTAAACCCCCAGTCCCGGGTGAGAGCCATTCCTGTGGATGGCGTGTTCGCGCTGAAATTGGCGACGAACCGGTGCCGCACATCCTGATTCGAATTGGCACGCTCGGACTTGTTATCGAACTGGTTCTGGGGAAGATTGATAAATGTGGTGAAGTTCCCGTTGTCGATGATGTGCGAGAACGTGTAGTTTGCGTTGAGACTGAAATACTTTCCAACCCGTTCTATCGCTTGCAACGTGAACCCGTGGTAAATCGCATTCACGACGCTATCGTTGTAGTCTAGGAAGCCTCCATTCGAGAATTCATTACCGCTAAAGTAGGGTTTGCCGGCCAGCAACTGTGGTGTTCCGGCGCAAGCGCTAATGGTGCCGTCGGGATTAAGCCAGCCTTGGGCTCCAATAGAAGAGTTGAAGGGTGGCCCCGGAGGACCTGCAGGCGGGGGAGGGGGTTGAGGGTTGCCCGGCTTGCTCGTGCCCACCGGACAAGAGGTATTCAAACCGTTTCCCAGTACCAGGCGGTGAGCTTGCACCATCAAATATCCGACATCGAAGGTGAAGTTGTTGCCAATCTGGCGATCAATTTCAAGGCTGGCCTGTTCCGCATAGGGAACCTTGCTGTGGTTGCGGTCCATGCCCCCCGCGCCCACGGTGCAAGCTGGCGGACAGTCGCCGACGAGATCTTCATTCGGATAAGTTCCAGTGGCAAGTATGCTTTTTGCCACTTCAACGGGCGCATCAAGGCAAAGCGGTGGAGCTGGAGGAGGCCCAAGTACAGGAATTGAGAGCGGTCCTGGACAGGTCACACCTCCCGGCAAGAACGACGCCAGGTTCACCGCATTCAGTTGCCACCCGCCGGTCGCGGCGCCCTTGCGGACCATGGGAAGAGTGACCCCCGGCAGAAACCCGGGTACCGTTTTCTGATCGCCCGTTATGAAAAAGAAAGTCATATTGGTTCGATCATCGAACCTGCCAACCCCGGCGCGTATGACGGTCTTGGAGTCAGGCGAGTAGGCCAGACCGACTCGGGGCTGGATTCCTCCATAGTAAGACTTGATCTGATCGCTCAGACCAGTCTCGAGGTCATACCGGAGGCCGTAGTTGAGAGTTAGCTTGGAGTTCACCTTCCACTGGTCCTGCGCAAAGAAGCCGTAGTATCCATGGTTGAGCTTGTACTGATAACTGTTCCGCAGCCCCGGCGCAAATGCGTTCGCCCAGTTTGTTGTGTCCAGTGGACTGGTGTTGTTCAGGGGAGGACCGCTTGTAAAAGTCGGATCCCTCGAGAGTGCCACTCCATAAAATGTGACTGCCACTCCGCTCGCAAAAGGAGGAAGGGGGCAAGCTCCTTGACTCGTTATGGGAGCAATTGGCGCCCCACCCGGTTTATCAATGAAGTTGGCGAAATCCACGAGGCAATTGAGTCCCGGCAAGATGATTCGCGCAGGGGTGAATCCCGGATAGATTGTGGCGTCCCAGATGTAGTTCGAGTCAAAGCCGAACTGAGCATAATGCTTGCCCTTGACCCATCCCACAGAATCGGAGAACTGGAAGCGACTCTCGTATATGGAATCGAGGGTGCCAAAGTTATGCCCGAAAGAGAGGTCGTTAGGAATGTCGAGATCCGGCTGCCCAGTAACACCAGGGAAGTTGTAATGACGGCGTGAATATTGCAGCAGAGCAGTGTTCACGACTTGTGGCGTGAATAGAGTGTTGAGCGTGCCGACGAGCGCCTGGTCGCGAATGAAGAGATTCCGTCCGCCGCTGGGAGCACCAATGCCGCCACCATCTTCGGTGTTGCCAACCAGCTGGTTCAGATCGCGAGCATCTTCCACGTTATAACGGGCCGTGAGCCGATTGTTCTTGTTAATTTGATGGTCAAGTCGGGCAAACCCATAGTCGTTGTCCTTCGTCTTCAAAGGATTCGGGTCTTCTGAGGGAATTCCCAGGTAGGACTTGGACAAGTTGATGGTGGCGATATTGGCCCGAAAGTCGGGGGGTAGGATGGGTGCCTCGCCCCGGCGAACGCCTTCGTAGTTCAGGAAGAAGAATGTCTTGTCTCGCTTGATGGGGCCACCCAGCGTGCCTCCAAATTGATTCTGCCGCAGCAGGAAGGGTGCAGGCTGTGGCTGCAGGAGTGAGCGCGCGTCGGTAACACTGTTCTGGAAATAGTCGTACAACGAGCCATGAAGATCATTGCTTCCCGACTTGGTGACGACATTGACGATCCCACCGAGAGCGCGACCGTATTCTGATCCAAAGCTGTTATTTACAACCCGGAATTCCGATACCGCTTCTTGCGGCGGGGTGGCGCGCTGCACCCCGGTATTGGAGTTGATGAAGTCGGCGCCATCGACAGTGATCTCGTTACTGAATGACCGCATGCCACCGAATGAGATTTGAGTAATCTCAAACTCTGTGAAGGTCGTTCCCAAGCTGGTACGGCCGCTTGCAACACCAGGCGTCAGCAGGGCGAAATCAGTGAATAGCCGACCGCTGACGGGCAGCGAGTTGATCTGTTGGGTGTCGATCACCTGGCTGATTTCAGTACGGGTCGTCTCAACCGTCGGGGCGACGTCGGTGACGATCACCGTCTCGCCTTGCGCAGCTACTTTGAGGACGACGTTGATGGTGGCCGTCTGCCCGACAGAAAGCGCGATTCCGGTCTGCGTGTACTTGCCAAATCCGCTGTAAGAAGCAGTTAGCTCATACTGGCCGGGGGAGAGACTGGGAACCACATAATAGCCGCTGCCGTTGGAGAGCACATTGAAGGACTGATTCGTGTCCTGATTACGCAGGGTGACGCTGGCGCCTGCAATAGTTCGACCGGTGGTGTCCTGCACGGTTCCACTGAGTTGAGCGAGGCTGATAGTTGCCTGACCGCGTGCGCTTAAACTGAGCAACACCGTCAGGAAAAGAAGCGCCACGGGAGGGACCAACCGGTGCAATCTCATATGACCTCCGGACTTCTTTGAGCAATTCCTAAGTTCTCCGTCGATGCTGCAACCTCATCCACCGAGCAACCCACGTCACGATGCCTGCTGGCGAACTACGGGAACAGACCTGCCCCACACCTCGCGCGCGGTTTCGGCTACGAGACGCAGCTTGGCTTCCTGATCTTGTGTCGTTAGAAGGTTGCCTTCCATGGTGGATGCGAAACCACACTGCGGACTGAGAGCCAGTCTTTCCAGCGGAACCAAAGCAGAGGCTTGCTCGATGCGCTGTTTCAGTTCATCGCGGCTTTCCAGGGTCGCTTTCTTTGAACTCACCAACCCCAGCACGACGGTTCGGTCTTCTGGGACCTGGCGCAGTGGTTCGAACCCACCGGAACGTTCGTCGTCGAACTCCAATAGGAGGCGATGGAAATGTGTGTTACGAAATACCTTGGTGATGGGTCCATAATCCCCGGCTGCGTAGAACTTGCTCTGATTGTTTCCTCGGCAGAGGTGGAGTCCGAAAATGATGCCGGGATGCTCGCCAATGACCGCGTTATCCATTTCGATGGAAAGATCCAGCAATCGGTCGGGATCATTCCCGCGCTGCCGATAACCTTCGCGTAGCTGCGGGTCGAGCAAGGCTGTGTATTGCGGCGAGTCGATCTGGATATAGGTGCAGCCAAGGCGAATCAGTTCCTCCACTTCTTCGCGCAGGATGTCCACCAGGTCTGCCAGATAGGCGTCAACTTTCGGGTACGCACCCGCTGATTTTTTTGCGTCGTAATAAGCAGCGGCCTGCTGAGCGCTGATCATTGTGGTCTTTGCCGGATGTTTGGTACGCGCGCGCAGATAAGTGAACTCCTCGGCGCACAGTGGACGTTTGCGACGCAGCTTGGAAACGACCACAGGTCGAGGCAGAATTAGTTCTTCTCCCTTTTCGTTACGGAATGGAATGGCCCAGCCACCAAACTTATCGAAGCCTTCCACAGCATCGATCAAATGGCCATAAAAGGCGTAACGCCGCATTTCGCCGTCGGTGATGACCTCGACGCCAGCAGCCAGCTGCAGGGCAACCGCCTCGTCAACAGCTCGGTCCTCCACTTGTTTGAACGCTGCGTCATCCAAGTTATGCGAGGCAAATTGGTCTCGAGCTTGTTTCAGATAATCCGAGCGTAACAAACTTCCAACGACGTCGCTGCGGTACAAGTGAGCCTCCTCGCCTTGTCCTCTGCAGCCACTCTCGACGGCAGCAGACCACAACCTAAGACCGCGAGTCTGATTGGCACGACCGGGCAACAATCTACTCCTAACGTGTGTGCACTCTCAAGACGGTTTCCTTTGGGGTACTAAGGAGTTCATGAACACTCCACATCACTAGCAGAAAAATCGAGAGTATTATGTTCCCGCTCCGAAGCGATTTGTTGTCGCGAGGAGAATCGAACATGCCGCAAAGAGTTCGGACCACGGTCGTCGGCAGCTATCCGGTTCCTTCCTGGCTGGTGGGAAACACTTCGCGACTGGTCTTGCGCGATGCCGTTATGGCGGTATTGAAGACGCAGGAACTTGCTGGAATCGATCTTGTGACCGACGGGGAGTTGATGCGTTTTGATCCCAGCCATCCTGAAACAAATGGGATGGTCGACTACTTCGCCTCGCGGATGGATGGAATTCGCAAGCACTTTTCCGTATCCGATTTTGACCGGTCCCGGTCCGATCGAGGATCTGGCTACGGCCTTCTGACCGCCGGGATGGTTGTTGGCAAGGTGCAAGAAGGTACGCTTAACCTGCCCAGAGATTACGAGTTCGTCAGCGTTCTGACGAGAACTCCTCTCAAGTTCACGTGCACCGGGCCGCATATGCTGTCGCGGCTGCTGACAAACTGCTTTTACAAAGATCTTCCCGATCTTGCGATGGACCTTGCCGGGATTCTGCGCCGGCAGGTTGAACTCATCGAAGCCGATACCGTCCAATTAGATGAGGCTTCCATCATTGGTTTCCCCGAGGATGCTCCTTGGGCGGCTCAAGCTGTCAATCACGTGCTGGACGGAGTTCTAAACGAACGTGCCGTCCACATTTGTTTCGGCAACTATGGAGGACAGCCGCAACTTCGCGGGTTCTGGCGCGATTTGATTCCTTTTCTGAATTCGCTTCATGCGGATCACCTCGTGCTGGAGTTCGCCCGGCGTGGGTACGACGAGTTGGAAGTTTTTTCCGAACTCAACCCCAATATCGGGCTGGGCATCGGGGTGATTGACATTAAAGACAATGAAGTCGAGAGCCCGGAGTTGATCGCTTCCCGCATTGAGCACGTCGCAACAGTACTGGGGGCTGAGCGGCTGCACTACGTTCATCCCGACTGCGGGTTCTGGATGTTGAGGCGCAGCGTGGTAGATCGCAAGATGCGCGCGCTGGTCGAAGGCAGAGATCTTTTCGAAGGACGAGTTTAGGAAGTTGTCAGAGAACCGGCATGGCGGCTCTATCGATCACTGAAGCAGAGAAAGCGCGAGTTCGAACGACGGTTTTCAACCATTTATCGGGAATCGTCATGGCGCCCACCGTGAAGGCACTCGCAGACCGGAGGGTGTTTGAGTTATTCGCGGAGACCGCGAGCGAAGTTACGCTCGATGAAGTTGTGGAGCGCACGCGCGCGAATCGTGGATGCCTGCGGGTGGCGCTCCGGCTGTTGGCTTGTTCCGGCTGGGTGAAGCAAACGCTCAGCGACAACGGGCGACGAGTGAGCTATAGCTTGACCCGCCGTGGCGTCATCGGCACACGCATTGCCCCCACACTCTACGCGGAAGTGTTGCCGTTTACTCCCAAGGCGGTCTATCTGGAGGATTTCGTCTTCAGCGATGCGAACGCACCAGGCTTGCTCTCCTTTCCGGAACTAGTGGCGAGATCCAGAGAGCAATGGGGAATGGCGCTCTACGACGACGAGGTCGAGGCAAGGGTCCACGAGCAAGTTCGTGGACATCTCGACGGCATTCTGATTGCGCCTTCCATGGTGGCCTTGGCGCGAGGTGGAATTCTGGTACACCTGGAACAAGGACCGGTGAATCCGAATGCACTGAATGGCAATCGCGAGAACCTGGATTCCCTATTCGAGTTGCTCGCTATTCAAGGCTGGCTGGCGCGTGAGCACAACAAGATATCCCTCACCCCTTGCGGCCGTTATGCTGCGCAGATCAGTTCTTCGTACGGCGTGACCGTTTCCTATCTGCCGATGTTCAACGTAGTCAGCACCCTGATCTTCGGTAATCCCCGCATCCCCCGGATGGACGACAACGGAATCGAGCTACTGGTCAACCGAGGGATGAACGTTTGGGGTAGCGGAGGCGCGCATAGGACGTATTTCAACAAAGTGGACGAGATTGTTGTGGAGATCTTCAACCGCCCCATAGAAGCCCAACCCAAAGGCATCTGCGACATGGGCTGCGGTGATGGTAGTTTCCTCGAGCACCTGTACTACGTGGTAAGGAATCACACTCTGCGAGGCAAGGTGCTTGATCAACACCCTCTGACTATCGTCGGTGCAGACGTCAACAAAGTGGCGCGCCGGGTTTCGAAACTGACCTTGCGTAAAGCGGGAATCCCTCACTACTACGTGATTCACGGAGATATCAACCGTCCGGCACTGCTTGCGGGAGATCTGGAAGCCATGGGCCTGGACATTCACGACCTCCTGCATGTGCGGTCGTTCCTCGATCACAATCGTCCGTACACTCCTCCCGCCGGATACATGAAAGGCACCCGGGCCGCGAGATCCACCGGTGCATTCGCGCATCTTGGGCAGGAGATTCTTCCGGACGAGCTGGAGGAGAACCTGGTGCGGCATCTGCGACGTTGGGCCCCATACGTGGGCCGCTTCGGGCTTATCGTGCTGGAGTTGCACACACTGCCTCCGGAGTTGACCTCAGCCAATCTGGAGAAAACTCCCGCCGTGGCCTACGACGGCACTCACGGATTCTCAGACCAATACCTGGTGGAGGTGCCTATCTTCCTGGACTGTATTCGCGAAGCTGGATTGCACGCGGAGACGCGCTACCAAATCAAGTTCCCGCCCTCTGAGTTGGCAACTGTCAGCATCAACTACGTCACCACGAACGCGAAGTAAATCAAGCGTAGTTCCGATTCAGCGAACCTCAAGATGCCGAAAGTCAGATTCGATGAAAAGGGCCGACCATGCCGGCGCGGTCCACGCTCAACGGATCATTGAACGTGAATTGGAGAGGCAAAGCGTTGTCGCGAAATAACAGCACCTCGCCCTTTACTTGCTGGTTGTCTTATCAGGAACGGGGCCGTTCTGCCATTTGCTCTGATTCGCGCGGAAGATCACATAATCTCGGATCGCGGTCGCATCTTCCTGCGAAACCTCCTTGGCGAACGAAACCATTCCCCGGGGCTGAAGAACTCCTCGTCGAACCACGTCGAACCACTGATCATGGGCCAGCGTGCTCGAATAGCGCAAATCGGGTAGAACACCACCGCTGACGGCAACGTCCCCGTGACAGGCTGCACAGTAGGTCTGAAAGAGTCTCTCGCCGTTTTTGATTTGGCTGGCACTGGCCCTGGACGGAGGAGGATCGAGCCGTTCCTCGGGAAGCGGCGGAAGCGCAGGCAAGATCGCCTTGCCACCGAGTGCGAATGCCAGCATCCGGCTGATGTTTCGTACCCTGCCTGACTTGAAAGAGACTTCGCCGGTCGCCAGCGGAAAAACGCCACCCCACCCCGCCAGCACGGCAACGAACTGTTTGCCGCCAACTGTGTAGCTTACCGGCCCCGCCATCACGCCCGTCTGCGCATCGAAAGACCAGATCCGCTCGCCCGTATCTGCACGGTACGCTTCGAACTTTCCCCCGGCTGTGCCCTCGAACACAAGATTCCCCGCCGTGGACAGCGTTCCCCCATTCCATGGTCCTGGCCGTTCAATCGCCCACACCTTCTTTTGTTGAACGGGGTCCCAGGCGAGAAGCTTCCCTTTGATGCTATCGAGGATTACCTTCTTTATACTCGGTTCTTGCGGCATCCCTGCTGCTACCGCATCCACCCCGTAGTTCGACGCGAGGGTGCGAGAAACAAAGTTTTCGGGTGACTTGTACTTGAACCCAACATCGTTGACCGGCAGATAGACGAGTCCCGTCAGCGGGCTGTACGACATCGGCTGCCAGCTATGTGCGCCCAGCGGTCCGGGAACCACCGGCGGCGGATCCTCGCCGGGATATCTTGCGATGGGCGTTTCGATAGGTCGGCCGGTCTTGGTGTCCACCCCCGTCGCCCAATTGATGTAGGTGTACGGTTTGGCGGAGATCAGTTCACCATTGCTGCGATCAAGAACGTAGAAAAAGCCGTTCTTCGGCGCGTGCAGCAGAACCTTACGCATTTTGCCTTCAATTGAAATGTCGACCAGGATGATCTGCTGGTTTGACGTGTAGTCCCACATGTCGCCCGGAGTTTCCTGATAGTGCCAGACGTATTCCCCTGTCTCTGGCTTGAGCGCGACAATGGACGCGAGCAGCAGATTATCGCCGCCTTGAGGGCTACGAATATTGCGGTTCCACGGACCGCCGTTGCCGGTGCCGATGTATAGCAGATCGAGTTCGGGATCATAGACCATCGAATCCCAAACCGTGCCGCCCCCACCATACTTCCACCACTCGCCTGTCCAGGTCTTCGCCGCCTGCGCGAGAATTGCGCTCTCGAATGGCTTTGCCGGATCGCCAGGAATTGTGTAGAACCGCCAAGCCATTTCGCCGGTCTCGGTGTCGTAACCGGAGACGTAACCACGAACGCCCATCTCGGCGCCGCCATTGCCGATGATCACTTTGCCCTTCACTACTCGCGGTGCGCCCGTGATCGTGTAGCGGTAGTTGCGATCGATGGTGAGTCGCTCCCAAATCGGCTTGCCGGTGGCTGCCTCGAGAGCGATCAATCGGCCATCGAGGGTGCCCAAGAAGAGTTTGCCCTTCCAGGCTGCAACCCCGCGATTCACAACATCACAACAGGCGTTGATCGCCCAAGCGCCCGGCACCTCGGGATCGTACGTCCAAAGCACCTTTCCAGTTGCAGCGTTCAGGGCAACCACCTTGCTCCATGCCGTTGTGAAGTACATCACGCCATCGACGACGAGGGGTGTCGCCTCTTGGCCGCGATTGGTGTCGAGGTCGTAATACCAAACGAGGCCAACTTGATTAGCATTCTTATCGCTGATCTGCCGCAGTGGGCTGAAGCGTTGCTCGCTGTAGGTTCTTCCGTGGGTCATCCAGTTTCCGGGCTGCTTGTCCGCTTCGATGATGCGAGAGCCGTCAACGTTCACCACTATCGCTGCCGTCGGCAACCTACTTTCCTGTTCTTTGGCGGATCGCAGCTTGGCGGATCGCAGCACACGAACTCCTCCGAACATACTGAGAACAATCACTGCCGTGACAACGGGCACCCTTAGCTGAGCCATTTTTACTTACCCAGAAGCGAGCGTCGATTTCTCAGGTTAGCCCTTGGCGGCGGCATCGATAGGGAGTCTTCCTTTTCTTGATGTGCTCGTAAATTCCAGTGTCCGAAACGGGCCCATCGTGCATTGCAGTTGACAAACATGTTTTAGGCCGCCTTTCCGCCTTCAAGCCACGACTCGCGACACACGGCGCAGGCAGCCGAACAAGCCGGCCAGGTACTTCACATCTACGTCCGTCGGGACATCTCGTTGCGACGTGAGCACACGCAGATTGGCGTCTCGTGCCAAATCCTGCAGGGACTTGCCCAGAGCGCTGCCTTCTTTCTGGCCTGGTGAAAAACACGCATCTGGCAAATAGGCGGCTGGCAGTGCCGTACCAGTTGATAGGACCTTTCCCGACCCCAGGTCAATCGCTCCGGGGCAAATCACACCCGTGCAACTTGTTTCCAGTGCAGCAATCGCGGCCTGCGGCGGTACCTTGCTCAGGAGAAGCACTGGCAACGCCTCATAGAAGCGGATGGCATTAACAATGGGAGACAGCAACTCCGCCCATTGCTCGTAATCCGGTATGGAAGTTTCGTCCTCGCGAATGAAGATCACGTTTGCGCCGGACTCGAGGAACCCTGTACACACCGCCGCCGTCAATTCCGCCGCACACTCAACCACCTCGCGACCTGAAAACTCGCCTTCTCTCGCGCTTCCCACCAACAGGCCGGCCAGCGCGCACGGTCCGGAAACGCCAGCCATCAAAGCCGGCTCGCCCGGTAACAACATCTTCAGCCGCCGTAAGACATCGCAAGCTACAGGAATCCGGCCTCGTCCCGCAATTCCCGCAGGCGATTGCAATCGTTCCCGCAGGTTTGTCGCATCTCCTTCCAGCGGACGAAGCACGCGGCTCCGTTCATCTGCGCTCCACTCCAGTTTGCAACCGAAAGCTTCAGCTTCCAGGTATGGATCGAAGTAGCAAGTGACACCGTCGAGCCCCAACACGTTGCGAATCTGGCGTTGCGAGTTGGCGATCTTGGTAGCATTCGCGAGGTATGCGCGCGACGACAGGTTCTCGAGCCGCGCTCCGAGCGAGAAGGCGATGGGCAGCAGTAAGGGGCGCGGCAGCAGATCGCCTTGCAGCATCGCCCGAATCATCTGTCGTGGTGTCGCCAGTTCAGCCACCGGTTCTCCTCAGGGCCGAAAGACTGGTCCCGTCGATTTGGCATCCGGCCAGGACCCGTAATACTGCAGAATTTCCTGAGGCGGCGAGTGCTTGCTCCACTCCGCCACAAAGTTGTCGTAGGGCTTTCCTCGCGCCAGCCGCGCCTTGCGCTCTGCAGCTCGCAGTTCGTCCGTTCGTGCGGCGTCCACTTTGCCCCGCTCGGAATCGAAGGACACGCGATACACGTTCGTTGCCGTCCACTCAGAGATGACCTTCTTCTTCAAGTCCGCGACCACACCCTCCGGCGCCCGCTCCAGCGGATCGCCGTAGCCCGGTCCACCTCCACTGAAGCCAAAGAGCAGGTCACCCTCGCTGTACATCTTGGGAATACGGGCGATCAGTTCAAACGTCCAATCACCCTGAATGGAGCGATTTTCCAACAATTCACGGTGGTCCAGCGTCAATTCCGGATCGCCGTCTCGCAGGCGCGCGAGCAGATCGGCTTTGAGTACGCTGATACCGGGGATCGGTGCCGAAGCATAGCCGCCGAACAACGGCTGGCCCAGCGGCACTTTGCTGCCATTGCCCATGCACAGAGACAACATTCTCGGCACTTTGTGAATCATCCATTGCTGCACAGCGCCGGAGCCGCCGCGGTGGAGTCCTGGACCGGAGGAATCCTTCCAGTGCTGGGATAGCGTAACCGTGATGGGCAGTTCTCCTTCCACTTGCTCACAATCCGGAGCGCGTCCGAAGGCGCACCAGGCGAACCCATATGCATCCATCCCATCATCGGCGGCGCGCCCACCCTGGCCCTGCGTGTTGAGCGAGAACGAGAGCACATCGGAGACGGCCAGATTCCACTGCGAATGGCCGGCGCAGATCTGCGCTGTGTGCTGGCTTCCGGGCGCCGACGCGACCTGAGTCCAGAGACTGGTGGCGAACATCATCTTGGCGAAGCAGTTATGAGTCGCGCAGCGCGTCTGCATCCCGATGTACACGCAGCAACTGGTCGCCGCCAATTTGTCCGGATTCAGGATAATGCCCTCGGGGAAGACAAAATCAATGGGCGCGAATGTGGAACTGCTGATGGGCAAGTCATGGAGGAAATACTCATACATGAAATTGGCAATGTGCCCGACGACCGCCTGGGTATGGACGTTATAGGAAGAAGGGTTCTCGGGCGAGGTGCCGGCAAAATCGAAAGTCAGTCGGTCCCCCGCCTTCGTGAGCGTGAGAAAGCAAGCTCGAACCAGGGCAGGTGTCCAGCCGATGGCATCGTTGAAAACGACGCAGCGGAATTTGCCATCGGGAAGCGCTTTCACTTTTTGGAATGCGCCCGCTTCGGCAACCTCCAGCATCTTCCGCATCAACCCGACAATGAATTCGACGCCTCGCTTCTCAACTTGTTCCAGCAGGCGAACGCGCACCCTATCAGCGGTGGTACAACGGGCCCGGAGATCGGAGATGAACATGGCAGGCGCGCGCAAGCCGTACACCGAATAGAACTCCAGAAAATCATTTCTCAATTTGAAGTTCTCGCCAATCTTGATGGGCGGCATATTTAGTCCTTCTTCGAAGCGCGACTTGGCACTAACCGGCATGCCTCCCGGCTCAATCGCGCCCGTCTCGGTCGTATGCAAGGCAGCAGTCGCCCACGCAATCAGCCTACCCTGGTGAAACACCGGCATGATCGCTACCTGATCCGGATTGTGGATTCCGCCGTAGAGCGCGTCGTTGGTGTAGAAAATGTCTCCGTCGCGGATGCCAGGGTTCTCATGGTAGTACTTCAAGATGAACTTGATGATGATGGGCTGAATGATGGCGTGAAGATACGTACCACACGAGCCGTTGATCAGGTCGCCCCCGGCAGTGAAGATAGCCACCATCGAATCGCCGGAGACACCAAAATAGCTGCGCGAGGACCGCACGAAGACTTCCATGGCCTCGTCGAGAATGTCATTGGTGATCTGCACGCCAATCTCGTAGCTGCCATGCTCGATCGTCTGGACACATTCTCTTTCGTAGTCGGTAGCCGGCGCCGGCTTCAGCCACTGCAGCTTTTCAGCCAAGGTTGGTATGGGCATAGTTCCTGCTTCCCTACTCCAGAATTCCCAGGCCGTGCTGGTCGATGGAAAACCCCAAAGGCTCGGGAACGACCAGAGTGGTGTACTCTCCCTCCACAACGGCCGGCCCCTGAATCACGTTGCCGGGCCGCAGCTTCTCGAAGACAAAAATCCTGGTCATCTCAAAGTCTTTCTTCTCCGGCCAGTAAACCAGACGCGTGCCCTTAGCAGCGGCCCCAGGGTTGTGTCCTTCCAGCGGCAACGTCGGCAACGTCACCTTTTGCGCGGGCACGATTGCTTTCAGAACGAAGGTATCCAGAAACACGCCGCCATCGGGATTTACCACGAATGGGCTGAACGCCTCGCTGAATTCCTTGGCGAAGGCATCGCAGACGGCCCGAATGTCTTCCTGGTTGCGGACAAAGAGTAGTGGCGACAACGTCCGCTTCACGTGGAACTGGCCTCCATAAAGCATGTCCAATTCCAGAACAAAGTTCGCCGTCGCAGGATCCAAGCCTTCTCCCGCCAGATCCCTGTTCGCATTCTCGATAAGACCAGAGACGGTGTTATTGAACTCGTCAAATTCACTAGTAAGTTGATGGGTGCCGGGCTCCATCAATGTAAGCTTCCTCGAGTGTTCATACACGTGCATGATGTCCATCGTGGACGATCCCCAAGCACAAAACACCGGCGAGAACGGGAAAATGACAGCCTTTGGAATCTGAGCGCGGAAACCCTCAACATGCGTGGGACCTGCCCCGCCCGCTGCGAACAGAATGAACTCCTCCGGGCTGTAGCCCCTGAGGTGCACTTCTTTCATGATGGCCGACGACATGTTTTCATCCACAATCTTGCGAATGATGGCTGCGGCCTCTTCCACGCCCAACCCCAGAGGCTTCGCAATCTTCTCGCGCACCGATTGCCTCGCCTTGGCCGGGTTGAGCGTCAGCTTTCCTCCGTAGTAGTAATCAGGATTGATGTAGCCCAACACCACGTCAGCATCAGTAACAGTGGGCTCGGTGCCACCCCGATTGAAACACGCCGGTCCAGGCATCGATCCCGCGCTCCGCGGTCCCACCTGCAACTGGTTCTTCAGGAGCTTGTTCAGTCCTGCGATGGATCCACCGCCTGCCCCAATGGACAGAGTCTTGATCATCGTGATGCCGACCATCCAGCGGTCGATCACCGGACGAAAGTCATAGCTGCGCACGCTGTCTTTGACTACCAGGCCAACGTCAAAGCTGGTGCCGCCCATATCCGCCATCACCACGTTGTGGACGCCCAGGGACTTGGCCACGTGGTGGGCACCCATCAGGCCGGAAACCGGTCCGCTGTTAAAGGTCCGGCTGGCCGCTGTTTTGAAGACCTCAGCAATGCCCCCGGAACTCTGGATCATCGACAAGGACCGCTTGTAGCCGCGATCGCGCAGCTTGTCCCAACAGGTGGAGAGCTCGATTTGCATCGAGCGCTGCAGGTATGCGTCGAGAATCGCAGCCATCGTGCGCTCGTACTCGCCAAGCTTCCCCACTACTTGACCCGCGAGCACGACCGGCATGTAGCCGATATGGAATTCCTTATACTCGCTGCGAATGATGTCCTTTACCTTCCGCTCGTGCATGGGATTCAGGAATCCCCAGAGCAGCGAGACCACAAAGGCGCGCGCGCCTCGGCCGACCAGATATCGAACCTTTTCACGTACATCGTTTTCATCGAGCGGGCGGATCACATGTCCACTCGAATCCACACGCTCCTTCACGCCCACGATCATCTCGCGGGGAATGAGTGGCTCGGGTTTGTTTTGAATGCTAAGATTGCGCCGCTCCTGCACTCGCGTCCCGTCGATCCATTGGGCTCCCCGGCCAAGCAGCGTCGTATCCTCGTGGCCTTCGGTGGTGATCAATCCCAGCCGAGGGCCTTTTCTTTCCAGCAGCCGGTTCAGAGCGATAGTGGTGGAGTAGCGGATCATGTCCACCACCGGCAGCAGGTTCTCCATGCGCAAGCCTAGAGCTTGCGCGCCTTCCTGGATCACATTCGAAAAGCAGACGGACAGATCATAGGGCGTAGTCGGGACCTTACGAATGACCGTTTGTCCCTCGTAGTTCAACACCATGTCGGTGAAGGTCCCGCCCACGTCAATGTCGATCGAAGTCATGAGGCGGTCTCGAGCCGTTGATTCTTGAGGACGAGTTCTCCGCTCTCGAGCCGCTTTCTCAGCGAGTCGAGATCGATTTCGATGTCGTGGGTAATCGGGTGGCCAGGCGGCAGGTACTCGGTTTCAATCTGGGTGCCACATCCGGGACAATAGAATTCGACGATCCGCACCCACAGTGGATCGGGCGCGAAACTGAAATCACCCTGGACGATCGGGAGATGCACCTCTCGTGGGTCTCGATCGTACAGCAAGCAACCTCTCTTGTAGTTCTCTCGCGCCGGGCCCAGAACGCGGTCGCAGCGATTGCAAAGCCACCGCTCCCGATCCAGATCCAGATCGAGATACTCGGTAATCCGAATGCGCTGATCGCCCGTTGTGGCCATAGGAGCTGCGTCTCCCCCTCGCCTATCTGTCAACTGCCAGTCTTTAACTCGCGCCGCTTGTGATGAGGGCGTTGCCGTAGTGGTCCATCTCCAGGCTCCACCCCGGCAGAACCAGATAGGTACTATTTGCAGACTCGAGAATCGATGCTCCAGGCACCACGTTCCCGGGTCGTAATAACTCCCACCGGTAGAGGGCGGCTTCTTGCTTGCCCCCCACGTTCGCCACTCTGCGCTTGCCGATCAGGGCGCCACTCGGATCGGAGTCTCCCTTTTCCTTCCTCAGGAGAACCCGTTTTGAGATCGCCTTCTTCACTCGCATGCGCACCAATTCCACCGTGGCGTCTTCGCGGAGGCCGGGCGTAAGAACACGCCGTAGGTCCGTGCCGCTGTCCAATCGGAGCTGCGGGCATTTTACGCATAGCGTCGTCTCCCCGGCCCGCGATACTTCCAGTTCCACAGAGCACTCCGTATTCTCGGGTGAAATCCCCTCGCCCAACAGGTCACGCACTCCCTGGCTGCGCATCTCGTTTAGGACCTGGTTTAGCGGTGCTACGTCCGTACCCTCGCGCAGCAAAAGATGGAACGAGCGCTCGTAGACATGGCAGATGTCAGACACCGACGATCCAAAGGCGCTGAACACGGGACCCAGGTCGAATAAATAAGCCGTCTGCAGTCGCGACCGCTGCGCCACACCACACGCGAACAGTCCACCATTTCCGCCATAGGCAAACAGCGCGTAATCCGACAAGTCTTCTCTCAGTTCCTGGCTCGCCTTGGCAATCATGGCCGCGACCATGTCATACGCCGTGTCGATGATCACGTCGCAGGCCTGCTCGACGGAGATTCCTTGGGTAGACGCCACCTGGCTATGGATGGCTTGGCTGGCGGCGGCCAGATCTAGCGCTTTGCTGCCCCCGAGAAAATACTCCGGATCGATCAGCCCGGCGGTTACAAAAACGTCAGTCAGGGTCGCCCTATCACCGCCCAGCGCATAACAAGCCGGTCCCGGAAACGAACCCATACTCTCCGGACCCAGCCGCACGCCATTTTCCTTGACCGCGACCACGCTGCCACCACCCAGCGCAATGGAACGCAGGTACGGCAGGCTGACTCGCAGGGGAATCCCAAACAGATCGGTTTGCTGGGTATGCACTGGTTCTCCGTCGCGGATGACGCCGAGCTTTGCCGTGGTCCCGCCGACATCCATGGCAAGGACTCGCCTCAAGCCATATGTCTTTGCCAGATAGGCAGCGCCGTAAATCCCCAGCACAGGTCCGGACTCCAGCGTGTCGATGGCGCGCGTCTTCGAAACCCCCGCCACGCCGCCATTGATGTGACTAATGAGAAATGGCCGCGAATATCCCTGCGTATAGCGCAATTCGTCTTCTGCCTTGAACAGTGTTGCCGCCAGCGCGCTGTGGATGTAGGCGTTGATAACCGCGTAGGACGTTCGCGTGGTGTCGTCCGTGTTCTGGCACAGGTCGCTCCCAGCAAGCACCGGCACTGATCCCAGATAGTGATCGGGATACTGTTCGTCAATGACCCGCTTGAGCCGTTGTTCCGGTTCCGGATCCTGCAGCGCCCCTTTCAGACTGATGCAAATGCGGCGAACCCCGTTTTCGAGCAACAACCGCACCGCATTCAGAACAGCAGGGTCGTGCATCCCATCAATTCCGATGACGTTCCTCTCCTCAACCAGTTTGTTGAGGAGCGGACTGCTTTCGTCACTGCCATACAGATTTTTCTCCTGCCCGTGGCTCACCAGCAAGCCGAGTTTCGGACCGCGCAGTTCCGCCAGCACATTGGACGTGATCGTGGTGGACCACCGGAGCAGTTCCACCTTCTCCAGCAAGCTTCCCAGATCGGAGAAACCCAGCTGTGCCGCTCCTTGCGACAGGCACTCAAACAAACATACGGTCAGATCATGCGGGGTAGAGTCCACCTTGGCGCACACCGTTCGATGACCATCGCTGAAAAGGCCGTCGGTCAACGTTCCGCCTACGTCGATGTCAACGCTATACATGGATCTTCTCAGTCCTGAGTGGCGCCGCAGAATCGTGACGCTTTGTTAACAGCTCTGCGGTACCCTTATTTGGCAGGGCCGTCGGATTTAGCCGCGGGAGGGCCGCTTGACGAAGATGCCCAGCCGGACGGCGGGTCCTTGAGCTCCACAATGAGAATACTGATTTCTGAATGTCCCATGTTCTCCACCGTATGTGGCGGCAGGGGCTCCAACCATTGGACCGCCGGAGCACTTGGCGGAGCGCCCGCATGACGGCTATCCAACAGGACATTCCCTTCCTGATCCCGCCGGATAAAATCGTTTGCACTCAGCACATAGGCAACACCCGACCATCGATGAGCGTGAACCGGAACACTGTCGCCGGCGGGAATATGCGTATGAATCACGCGCACACGATCGTTCTCTAGAAAGAGTTCGTGGTGCGCCGGCGCCGCCTGCAACGCATCAAGCGAATCCGGCCACGGCCAGTCTTGTCGGACTGGGAGTGCGGAAAACTGACTCATTGCGACCTCTCCTGACCGCGAAGAGTACCGACCTCAGCTAAACTGTGTGATGGTGGTCCGGAACGCACGAGTTGTCAATTCCTCCAACGGCAATTTGCGAAGCTCCTCTGACAGGACCTCAATCCCCCATGGCCCCGTGTATCCTGCACCCTGCACACTGTCGATAAAGCCTTTGATATCGAACTCGCCTTCGCCGCAGAACCTGCGGTGATTGATGGTGTCTTCGTGAAGACTCCACGGTGCCGTGAAGGTTCCATCGTCCAGTTCCACGCTGACGATGTATTGCAGTGGAACCCGCGCGATCTCTACGTAGGGGATGCCGAGCTTCACCACGTGCCACAGATCGAAGCAGATGCCGCCGTTCTTCGCGCCTGACCCCTCGACCATGGCCAAAGTTTCTTCCAGCGTTCGGATCATGGCAAATGGCATCAGTTCAAATCCAACCCGCGTGCCGTGATCGGCCGCCTCAGCACACAATGCTTGAAACCCCTCGATAAGACGCGGCATCGGGCAACTCTCCTGAAAAAAATCTCCTACCTTCAAGTGTCTGGCGCCGAGCACTTCGGCTGCCTTAAGTAGGTTCCGTTTCTGAATATCCGACTTCTTCTTCCTCTCACCATCGAGGAACCAGTCGGTCAGGAATTCCAGTTCGACATGTTTGATTCCATTGTCGTCGAGGATCTGCTTCATCTCCGGGAGCGTACAACCCTCCAGAACATGGTTTAGATCGGAATGCCAAATGCCAAAACCCTTAAACCCGGCTCTGGCTGCCGCTTCCACACGGTCCCGGAAATCGAAGGGACTGTATTCTCTGTCAGTGTGCGGCTGTCCCGCTGAAATCGTCCAGTAAGAAGCGAGCAACTCGACCTCGCCCTTCATCTCGTCTTTTCTCCTTGACCTTGCCCGGGTTGCAGCGAGCCGGGGTTGTGTACCACAAGTGCGTACTCTTCTATTGCATCTGGGACGCGTTTGCAACCTGTTCTTCCTCCCTCTACGCCAGAGCTGCCCAGTCATCATCTCGGATACAATGCTTCGGCACTGAGGAACGAAGCGATGAAAAAAACAGAGGAAGGCACGGCGCGGCAAGAACCCAATCGGGCGGACTGGGATCGGATTGCTGCCGGGGAGCAGTTCCAGGATCTGTTGGCGATCAAGAAGATATTCATCGTTCCAGCCTTCGTTTTCTTCCTGGTGTACTTTGTCGGTCTTTCGGTTCTCGTCGGGTACGCGCCGAAACTCGCGTCAACCCGGGTGATTGGAACAATCAACCTGGCCTATCTCTTCGCGCTTTCGGAATTTGTGGTGGGATGGGTCATCGCGGCGCTCTACCTGCTCGCCTCGGCACGGTTCGACGCGCTGACAAAAGACATTCTTGCCACATTGGACGGACGGCGCGGAGGGAAATAAGTGTCCATCTCGCTGGCGGTGTTCCTGGCCTTCGTGGCGAGTACTCTCGGGATTACCTATTGGGCGGCCAAGCGGTCTTACGGAGCTAGCGCGTATTTCGCGGCGGGACGGAGGATCACGGCCTGGCAAAACGGCTTTGCCGTCGCCGGAGATTTCATCAGTGCGGCGTCATTTCTGGGCACTGTCGGTCTGATCGCGCTACAGGGGCTCGATGGATTTCTGTACTCCGTCGGTGGCTTTGCCGGATTTGTCACCATCTTGCTGGTGATCGCCGAACCGCTACGCAATACTGGCAAATACACTATGGGAGATGTATTGGCGTACCGGTTGAAAGCCCGTCCGGTGCGTGCGCTGGCTGCACTCAGCACCCTGACTACCGCCACTTTTTACATGATCGCCCAGATGGTCGGCGCGGGCGCGCTGGTTACACTCCTGCTGGCTGACTCCGGGATTAGCTACAACATCGCCGTAGTCGGGGTGGGCGTCCTGATGATGGTGTATGTGATCTTTGGCGGCATGTTGGCGACCACATGGGTACAAATCATTAAGGCCATACTGCTCACGGCATGCGCTGTAATCTTGACTGTCCTGGTACTGCGACGCTTTCATTTTGGTTTGCTAGAATTCTTTGCTGCGACCAGCCAGGTCGCCTATCACCACAACGAGCAACGGGTGGTGAGTGATTTCCTCCAGCCCGGGCTGCGTTACCATCCTCCGCACGGACCGCTTGATCTGATTTCCCTGAGTTTGATCTTTGCCTTCGGAACCGCCGGCTTGCCTCACGTTCTAGTGAAGTTTTATACAGTTCCAGACGCGAAAACGGCGCGCAAGAGCGTCGTTTGGGCAATGATTCTGATTGGCAGCTTTTACGTCATGACGTCGATTCTGGGTCTGGGAGCAACGGTGTTGGTGGGTCCCGATTACATCATCACTCATGGCGGAACGAACATGGCGGGTCCGATGTTGGCGCGGGCATTGGCGGGAGATGTTTTTTTTGCGGTTGTGTCAGCGGTGGCGTTTGCCACTATTCTCGCGGTGGTGGCAGGACTGACCATCAGCGCTTCGACGTCCTTCGCGCATGATTTCTGGACCAATGTCATCCACCACGGAATCGAGCGGAGGCCAGGGGAGAGCGTCCTTGTGGCGCGGCTTTCGGCGCTGGCAGTAGGAGCCGTTTCGATATTAATCGCGCTTGCGCTGGGGCCAGCATCCAATGTGGGCATACTTGCAACCTTCGGAATGGCGGTCGCGGCGTCAGCCAATTTTCCAGTGCTCGTGCTCTCGATTTTCTGGCGTCGGTTTAATACTGCCGGAGCAGTCACAGCTTTGACCGTCGGCCTGTTGGCCACCATCGGCTTAATCGTGGCGGGGCCGAATTTCATGGGTATTGATCCGCCAAATGCAACGGGCACAGCGCGTCATCTCATCCAGGCGAGACCATGGTTCCCGTTTGAGAACGTGGGCATTTTTAGCGTGCCGCTGGGTTTTCTGGCGTCGCTCCTGGGAACGTTGTTCAGCAAGGAACCCCAAGCCGAGGCCAAATTCAACGAACTGATAGTGCGAGCCAACACCGGATTGGGTGCGGAACGAGCCACCGCGCACTGAAATTGCCCCAGTTTCAGACATTCCCCACTTTCATCTGTTGACTAAGGTATTCCGCTTGGCGCAGCGCTAAAGCCACGATGGTCAACGTGGGATTGGCCGCTCCGGGGGTAGTCAAGACGCTGCCGTCGGAAATGAATAGATTCTTGATGTCATGAGTCTGGCCCCAGCCGTTGGTTACACCTTCGCGCGGGTCCGTGCTCATGCGGGCCGTGCCTAGGTTGTGCGTGGCCGGTGGAGTGGGACCGACGACGACTCGTTTTGCGCCCATCGCTTCGTACATCCGGGACATCTGACCCTGCGCATGTTTACGCATGGCCCCATCGTTTGGATGTTCGTCCACATGAATGTTCGCCACCGGCTGGCCAAAAGCATCCTTTACGTTTGAGTTCAGTGTAATGCGGTTGTCGGAGCGTGGCAGATCCTCGCCGTTGATAAACATGCCGGCAAGGTTGCGGTACGCTTCGATGATTGACGCGAAGTCGCGACCCCAACCGTACGGCAGTCCCACGAGAGGCAGTGTGGGCAGATCCAGTGTGACCAATTCGATCCGGTACCCGCCGGCAAATCCACGGCGCGGGTCGTTGACCACTTCATCCTCGACCACTCCCGCTAGTGTCGCTCCTCGCCAGGAATAAACGGGCTTGTCGAAGATTCCCCAGACAAAACCGGTGATTTGGTGACAGTAGTTGCGTCCCACCTGGTCGGAAGAGTTGGCGAGGCCGTGCGGAAACCTTGGAGACGCTGAGAGCAACAACAAGCGCGCGGTCTCAATGGCGTTGCCTGCGACGCAGACCAGACGCGCCTTTTGTAGGTGCTCTTGGCCGGAGATATCGCGGTAGATCACGGCGTTAATGTGTCCGCCAGGCCCATGTTCGATGCGGGTGGCCGTGGATTCAATGCGGAGATCCAGGTTGCCGGTTGCTTCCGCTTCAGGGATTTCGGTGTAAAGCGTGCTCCACTTCGCGCCCATCTTGCAGCCCTGCACACAAAAGCCTTGCTGTATGCAGAAACCGCGGCCGTCGTAGGAGCGCGAATTGATGGCCATGTGGCCGGTATGCACCTGCTTGTAACCGAGCTTCTTCGCGCCCGCGTACATGACCTTGAAGTTGTTGGAAGCGGGCAGGCCGGGCATGTCATTGCGGCGCGTCACACCCATCCGGCGTTCGGCCACGATATAGTACTTTTCCAGTTCCTCGTAGGAAATCGGCCAGTCAATCAGCGACGTGCCCGCAATTTTGCCGTAGCTACTTTTAGCCCGCAGCTCCCAGGGCTGAAGCCGAGGGGCGGAGGCCGTCCAGTGAACCGTGGTGCCGCCTACCGTCTTGCAGTGCCAGACCGGAAGCGTGGGGAAATCGCGTGCAACGCCCCAATTGCCGCTCTGGGTGCGCGTATCGAGCCATGTCAGCTGACCAAAGGCCTCCCCGGGAACCTGAGAAAATGTATCAAGCGACTGGCGTTTGCCGGCTTCGAGCAGAACCACTTTAACGCCGCGCCGGGTCAGTTCGTGGGCTAGGGTGCCACCGCCTGCACCGGAACCAATGATCACAACCGCGTGGTCGTCTTTTAGATCGATTTTCGTCATGTCGGAATTGGAATCAGCTGCTTCTCATATCGGCACCGAGCCGCTGTCTTCGAGCGGTACTTCGGGCAACCAGCGCAGATCGTTAAATCCTCGCAACACGTATCCGCCCTTAGAGAAGGCCTCGCCTTCATAGCCAAAGTACGCGTAGGCCATTGGTGTGGCATAGAGCACCTGCAGGGTCTTCAGGCGTATGGCCTGAAAGAATTCAGAAGATTCGATTCGCTTGAGCGCAGCGACACGGTCGCACTCGACACTGTTCGCGAAACCGGTGCTTAGGCGGGCGATGCCCTCTTTGATCATCTTGCGAACCCTCTCATCGCTCGTGGCATCAAGGTCCACGCTATGGACAACAAGCGCGTAAGCCGCATCGTCCAGCTTGTCGTGGGGAGCGATCGTTCGTGCCCCAACCATGAGAGTGGCGGCTTCTGCACTGGTAAGAGCCGTCAGATTGACCGCCCATGCACGTCCCGGAGCGATTAACGCCAGCGGACTTCCTGCCACTACCAAGCCGGTCAGCAGGCCAGTTGTGGTCTTGAGGAACTCGCGGCGAGGCAGCAGTTGATCCATTTGCGTCTCCCTGTAGGCAACGGCATGATTCAGGCCGTAACCGGACTCGAGTTTTGAATTCAATCTGGTGAAATCCCGGCGACCCTCATCGGTAGTTGGGCGGATTTACCGACTGATCCATCCCCATGCACTTCTGTCCACCTTTCGCAACGTTGGTGCTAATCAGTCGAGGTTCATGCGACGCAAAAGCCGCCTTCAACGCGGCCTCAAGCTCTTGCGGTCGATCCACCTCCTGCGCCGTCATCCCATAACCTTGGGCAATCTTGACTATGTCGATGCCTGGTATCTCCATGCCTGGAACATTGCGCCCAACCTGAGTAAAGTCACAGAACCCTTTCAAGGCCGAGTAGTCGGAGTTGCGCAACACGATAACGATTACAGGCGCGCTGTTCTGCACCGCGCTCCATAACGCCTGGATCGAGTATTGGATCGAACCGTCGCCAATCGGGCACACGACACGCCTATCTGGATGCGCCATCTGCAGGCCGACTGCAGCCGGCAGAGCAAATCCCAGCACGCCATTCGGTACAGAATAAAACGAACCTGGCTGGTTCAACACGACCTGACGGTCGAGGTCGCCCTTTGCTGAGGGACACTCCTCGACGATCACCGCATTGTGCGGTATGACTTTGTTCAACACACTGAATAGATAAGCCGGCGTGATGGGATGGTCGGGCTTCGGCTCCGGCGGTGGCGCGGGTGTTTCTATCGTGCGTTGCTTAGTTTTGGTGCGGGTGCAAATGTGCTTGACCGCCGCAGCGAGATTGCCCACGATGCCAGTTCCGGCCAGGGCCATCGCAGCATCAAGCGGTGAGTTGGTGATTTGGAAAAGCTTCGTTCCCGGTTTGATGGGATGGCCCGGCACGTGGGCATAATAGAGAAAAATCCGTGCGCCCAGCACCACCACAACGTCATGTTTGGCCAACTGATCGGCGAGGGGTTGCTGGGCCGGAAGCAGGCCTCCGCAAAATAACCGGTGGCTTCGTGGAAACGTCCATCGTGGCGGAATCGGCTCCTGATACACGTCGGCGTTGAGATGCTCGGCTAGTGCCACTACTTCGTGCCATGCTCCGTCCTCTTCGATCTGAGAACCAGCGACCAGCGCGGGGTTCCGGCTCGAGTCGAGCGCACGCACGACATGGTCTAGCCCCTGGGGATCTGGCAGGACAGTCTGACTGACCCGGCGAGTAACCACAGGTTGGCAGTCGCGGGTCCAGTCGTCCATCGGAATGGAAATGAATACCGGTCCCATGGGCGGTTGCATCGCAAGGTAGTAGCCGCGCGCAATGGCGGCGGGCGCGTCTTCGGGCCGTGGTGGCTCATAGGCCCACTTCACGTAAGGCTTGACCGTCTCAACCGCGCGGCTCGCCAGAAAGGGCTCGGCGAGTAGGTGACGGCGATCCTGCTGCCCGGCAGTAATTACCAGCGGCGCGTGGAGGTACCACGCATCTTGGATCGCAGAGAGACCGTTGCCGGCGCTGGCAATCGAGTGCAGATTCACGAACACGGCTTTTCCCTTGGCCAAGGCATATCCGAGCGCCATGCCCGCCGCAGCGCGTTCGTGCAACGCGAGCACGTACTTGAAGTCCGAGGGCATGTCCCGCAAGAAAGGCAATTCGGTCGAACCGGGGTTGCCAAAGATCAGGCGCATCCCCAGGTCGCGCAAAACTTGATATGTAACATCTCGTACCGTGCTCACCATGTGCTCCGTTCTGATCGAGTTGTGGGAAGTTATACCACTTCGTTCCAAAACCGGCGTCAAACTCTCAGGTGGTCGGGTTGAATTGACATTTCGAGGGGTGGTATTGTCTCTCGCTCTATTAGAGCAGTGGAGACTTCAGACGCCCGGTAATCGATTCCGATCGACCATCTGGTGGAGTCCTTATGTCCGTGAAGATTTGCATTGTGGGCTGTGGCGCGTTGGGCAGCGTGATTGGCGCACATTTGGCGCTCCTGAGCGATGTCGAGGTTCATGCCTACGACGTCTCACAGGAACATATCCGCGCGATCCAGGACCGCGGATTGCAGATCAGCGGCGCAGCCGAGTTCTCCGTCAAACTACACGCGACTTCGGAGGCAAGCGAGCTTCCGCCTTGCGACTTTGGAATCTTCGCGACCAAGAGCGTGCACACGCGGGCTGCGGTCGAACAGACTGCACACCTTTTCGGCACCTCGGGCGCGGCGTGTTCGGTGCAGAACGGCCTTGGCAACGAGGAGATCATTGCCGAGCGCGTGCGCTATGTGATCCGCGGTGCGACGACGATGGCCGCCCACATGCGCGGTCCCGGCCATGCCGGGTTCGAGTTCTACAGCAACCTGTGGATCGGCCCTTTCGAGCCGAGTGGGACGCCGTTTGAACGCGTGCAACAATTCGCAGACCTGCTGAATCGCTCGGGCCTGCGAGTCGTCCCGCTCCAGGACGCGCGCGGTGCACAATGGACCAAGTTGATTTTCAATTCAGCAGTCAATCCCGTAGGCGCGCTCACCCGGCTCCATCATGGCGCCGCAACCCGTTTCCCGCCGTCGGCAGCCCTCTATGAAGCGCTGTTACGAGAAGGAGAGTCGGTGGCCCGAGCGTTGGGAATTACCTTGCACGGTGATACCCGAGAAATGATCGCGGAAGGAGCAAGGGCGGCCGGCAAAAGAAATGTGAGCATGCTGATGGACATCCTAGCGAAGCGGGGAACCGAAATCGACTTCATCAACGGCGCCATCGCGGATCGCGGCGAAGAACTTGGTGTTCCTGTGCCGCTCAATCGTGCGATGTGGCAACTGGTGAAGGGGCTGGAACACTTCTGGACCGATCCGTCCTGACCGAGCCGTCTTGAGGCCGCCCGCGGCCGCAATGTCTATTGCTGGATTCTCGTCCCATCCACCTTTACCCGGAACAACACGTAAGGTTTCTGGCGGAGGTCCTGGCCATTGTGAAACGCAGCTCCTCGCTCGACTTGATTCGCTGTGAAATAGAGGTACCCGTCAGCGGCAAGGGACAATGTATCCGGCCACAGAGCACGCGCGTCGTGCACCAGCGTATCGATGCCGCCAACCGCAGTTCGCCGGCGAATGGCATTATGTTCGTAGTCGCCAAGGTAAACTCGTCCCTGAGCATCGGATTCCAGGCCGTCGCTGGCTCCGCCCTTCTCGCCAAGATCTTTCACCGTGGCGGCAACCTCGGCATCAGACTTAGTTCGATCTGTGAGCGCGTCAATGCTCACGCTATAGAGATGCCGGCTGGTTAGCGGACAGTAGTAGAGAGTCTTGCTATCGGAGCTGATCGCAATTCCGTCAACCCCCACCGCAAACCTTGCAGGCGGTTGTCCCGGGATCCGGACTTGCAGGATTTCTCCTTCAACGACAGGGACAAAAGCCGGATCAGATTCGGTTGAGGGATGGTTGTTCAGGCGGCGCCAGCTTTTTCCGGAAGCCAGATCGACGACGATGATGCCATTCGGTCCCGCCGACGAGGAGTCGGTAATGAAAGCTATCCCCTCCGCACCACGGTGCAAGTCAAATCTGATGTCATTCAAATAGGTCATTGGCAAAGCCACGTCCGCGGGGAAAATGATTTTTTTGGTGACCCGGTTCGTGTTGAGGTCAACCGCGACCAGCTTCGGACCACTCGGTTTGACCCGGCCGAACGCCAGGCTCCCGGTGTCGAGAATCCAGAGACGACTACCGGTAGGATCAACAACGACGCTTTGCACCGAGACCAGTATGTCCGCCTGGTTGTCGCCGCCTGTGTAATGATTGATTTCCGCGTTCGGGTAAGGAAGTGTCTTTCCATCTTTGACTTCCGCGACGGTGTATTCGACGTTGTCTCCCCATTTGGGGAAGTTCACAAAAATCCTGCCATTGTTGGCGACAGTGACTCCAGTCGGCATCGGACCGTTAAAGGTTGCCACCACCTCCAATTGACCGATGACCGGTTCTTTCGCAAGTTCCTGTCCCCAACACACAATGGGGAGAGACAACAACGGAAGCAGAATCGCAATCGATCTCATAATTTCTTGCGCGGGGGAACTTCTTGCGACCTAGGCAATCTTCTGGCGCATTGGTGGTCTTAAGGCTCGGTGCACCGAGTCCAGGAAAGCGAAAACCGCGGCCGAATCTTCGCCCCTTCGCCATGCGACGTAAACCTCGATTTTGGCCTCGGGTTCATTCAGATGCACCGAAGCCAATTCCAGACCAGAAACCGAACGGTTGACGATGGCACCGGCGCCGACAAAAATCGCCTTGCCGGACGCGACCATAATCGCTCCCGCTTCTTCATGGGCCTCGACATGGGTCACGATCAAATGCGGTGTGAAACCTTGCCGGCTGAACATGCCCACGATCTTGTCGTAGAGCCCGCTGGAAAAGCTCCGGTCAAAAATGATCAGGGGTTCATCTGCGACATCTTTCAGCTGCAAGGATCTGCGCTTCGCCAGACGATGGGTCTTGGGTAGGATGACGACAAACTCTTCCTCGTAGAGTAATTCGCAATCAAGATTCACTTGGTCCACGGGGGGGCGCAAGAAGCCGATGTCAATCTCGTGTCTGCGTAGAGCTTCATTTTGAAAGTTGGAGAAAATGTCCCTGCACTCGACTTCCCGGCCAGGCGACCCCCTGCGATGTTCGAACACTACCTTGCTGACCACGCCGCCCAGCCCCGAGGCAATGCCGATCCTGACCGTTCCACATTCTCCCTTTTGCGCATGCCGGACAACATCCTCCGCGTGGCCGACTTGCACGATGAGTTTTCGCGCTTCTTCCAGAAACGCGTGCCCGGCTTTGGTGAGTTCTACTTTGCGCTTGTCGCGCACAAAAAGGGCAACACCCAAGTGCTCCTCCAACTGCCGGATCTGGCGACTTAAAGGAGGTTGCGCGACATGCAACTGCTGCGCTGCCTTCCGGAAGTTGAGGTGCTCGGCAACGGCGATAAAGTATCGAACGTGACGCAATTCCACGGTGACGAATTCTATACCCGTTGAGTCGGAAGGCAACTTCTTTCATTTGGCTCGATCAGGGCCAAATTTCGTCACCAGTTTGCCGGATTTTTGCTTGCTTAAAACCCCAGGTTTGGCGGGCCTGGTGCTATTTTCATCTCGTCCCGCCGGGCTACTGCGGCAACTTAAGCACGAGCTTCGGAGGAAGTGTCTGGAGAGGCTTGATACCCCATAGGTATCAGGTCTAGACCAAAGATGTATTGGACAATTCTGCTCTTTCAAACCATGCTCTGCGCCAAAAGCGGAGCAAATCGTTTTGCCACCGGATGTAGGCCGGGGGACGAGACGAACGCATCGCATCCGGGACGTGAGGTTCCGGGAGGGACCCATCCTTTCCGACAACGACATGCAGTGCGAACGGCCTGGCTTTGCGGGCCGGTTGGGTGTCCAACCCTATGCCTAAAAACCATATTCGGGATCGTGGGTGCAATTCAGAGAGGAGCAGAAGCAATGAAACTGCGTCTATTGCTGACTCTGTGCGTCATGGTGGCGCTGGCTGCCTGTCTAGCGCCGCACGCTTTCGGGCAAGCCACGGTTAGCTTCGCTCAGCTCAACGGGACGATCCAGGACGCAAGCGGCCGAGCGATCGTCGGTGCCTCCATCAGCTTGCGCGAGGTCGACACAAATCGGACTTACACGGCCGCTTCCAACACTTCTGGCTTTTTTGTCGTTCCAAATCTTTCGCCTGGGAACTACGAACTGACCGTGCAAAATTCGGGCTTTGCCAAACATGTGCAGACCGGGATCGCGCTGACCGTGGGCCAGGCGGCCACGATTGACGTAACCCTCAACGTGGCGAGTGTTTCCGAAGTGATAAGCGTTACTACCGAGGCTCAACCGGTCGAACCCACCCGGTCGGAATCCAGTCAGGTGATTGACAGCGTGCACATAGAGGGTCTGCCCACGAACGGACGCCAGTTCGTGGACTTTGCGTTGCTAACTCCGGGCGTGGCGACAGGCCGGACCAGCATTCAGTCCACCTTCACCGAGACGGAAGTGACCCGCATTTCCTTCGGCGGAATGCGCGATCTGAGTAATGCGGTGACAGTGGATGGCGCCGATTACGTCAACATGGCTACGGGCTCGCAACGAGCTACTCCTTCCCAGGAAGCCGTCAATGAATTCCGCGTAGTGAATAACAGCTTCGGCGCCGAGTACGGCCGAGCCCTGGGCGGAATCGTGAATGTGGTGACCAAATCGGGCACCAATGACATACACGGATCCGTGTACGGATATCTCAGCAACAAGGCGGCCAACGCTCGCTCGTTGTTGCAGTCGTCACAATTTGACGCCTACCGCCGCGGTCAGTTTGGAGCAACACTGGGCGGCCCGCTTCGAAAGGACCGGACGTTCTTCTTCTTGAACTACGACGGCCAGCGCCTCGGGGAGTCGCCCACCTATCCGGCCACGCTGGTGAATAATCTGGCCGCCATCAATGCGGCAAAGGTAGCCATGAACCTGTCGCCTGAGAACCTGGGTGAATTGAAGACCATCGATCACGACAATGGCTTTGCTAGGCTCGATCACCAATTTACAACTAACAACCGCCTTGCCATTCACTACGGAGCATTCGATGCGCGCAACCTGAATACACTCGTGGGCGACACTCTCGACGGTGGCGGCATCGGAGCGCCCAGCAGCGGACATAATACGTTTCTGCGCGACCAATCTCTAGTCGGTACGCTGAACACAGTGCTCAAACCGGAGATTGTGAATACGGCCCTGGTGCAATATGCGCGGCGCCACTACAATTTTCCCGGTGTCAACGGCGAACCCAACCTGGATATCCCCAACACACTGCTATTCGGCCACAACTTCGGCACGTTTGATGCCATCAACGAGAGCCGCGTACAGTTTTCCGACAGCCTCGCGTGGATAAAGGGGAACCACTACCTGCGCTTCGGAGGCGACTTCAATCACGTTTGGGATTTCGTGATCTGGCCCGGGTTCACGCCCATGCGCATCATTACGCCGGGCTTCAACTGCCTGGTGGATTTTGCTAACTTTGTGAACCCCGCTGCCAATGTACAACAGAGTGCCAATCCGCCCTGTGCCGCGTTCCTGCCCAGCTTTTTAAATGGTGTGCCCATCGTGTTTTGGGGGGCCCCAGTGGGCCCGGGACCGATTGTGCCCGGCAGCCTGCCCCCGGCGATCCCGACTACCTGGCAGAACGCGTATGTCAATCCGCAGGATTATTTCGTCAACATCAACCACAGCTACTATGGCCTTTTCGCCCAGGACCAGTGGCGGCTCACACCCAAGGTGACACTCAACTACGGACTGCGCTGGGATTTTGAGGGTGGGCTGACGCAAATGATCAATCACGACTACCGGGGCTTTCAGCCCAGAGTAGGCCTAGCCTATTCGCCTACCAAGCATACGGTCATCCGCAGTGGCTTTGGAATCTTCGACGACCACTACACCATGACTTTCCTGTTTGTGACGTATCCGCAGCGCGAAGTCGTGATACCCAACGCGCCACAGCCATGGGTCAGGAAGGGAAACGAGACCGCCCCATGGGCCTTGAATCTGTTGCCCTTCCAGCCGATCGTCTTTGGAGGGCTCAAATATCCTGACGGATCAACCCCGCCCCTGCCTGCCGATGCAGCCAAGACTCTGGTTCTCACCGGCCAGAATCCGCCCAATTTCAACACGGGGCCAGCCGGAACGCTGGTTACCAACAGCGGCGGAGGCATCGATCGCAACAGCCGCATCCCTTACTCCGAGCAGGCGAGCCTGGGAATTGACCAGGAACTAGGCAAAGGACTGGTGTTGAGCGCCAGCTATCTCTTCGTGGCCTCTCACAAGCAGGTTCGGCCCGAGAACCTGAACGTCTGCCCTCCGGGGGGCCTTACCAATGCCGCCACCAATTGTCCTCCTGCCTCGGCTGTAGGCTTTCCCAACAATCGACTTCCCGATGGACGAGACGCGTTTAGCGGTCCGCTTTATTCCAACGCCGGCCTGATGTACTTTCTGGATAACACCGGCGTGTCCATTTACCACGGGGGGAACATCTCGCTAAGCGGCCGAATGGGTCATCAGCTTAACTTCAATGCGAACTATACCTTCTCGCACACCATGGATGATGGGACGTTCACTACCTTTGTCAGCACGCCCCAAGACCTGTACCAACGAGATCAGGAAAGGGCCGATTCAGTTCAAGACGTCCGGCATCGTTTCATCGCGAACCTTGTGGCTCGGGGACCGAGCAAGACTTTTCTCAAAAACTTCGAATTCAGCGACATTCTGAATCTTCAGTCGGGACGACCTTTCACAATATTCGTGGGCAACGATATCAATAATGACACGAACCCGGTCACGGACCGCGTCGGGCTGTCACGGCGTAACTCTTACCGTGGAGATCACCTCTATTCGAACGACGTTCGTCTCTCCTACCAGTTCGGATTTTCTGAACGCAAGAAGCTTCAAATCGCTGTCGACGCCTTCAACGTGTTCAACCGCCCCAACGTGGACGAAGTAACCTCGGTTTATGGTGGCGGAACGATCGACTTTTGCGGGGCGACGCCTCAGCATTACAAAGACGTGGCTTCACTCGCCATTCAGCAGGTGGGTGTGACCTGTAATGCAGCGAATAATGGAGGAGCGCCGTTTCCGAACCCTCTGTTTGGGACGCCGAGAACGATGTTTAACCCGCGCCAGCTTCAGTTTTCTGCGAAGTTCATCTTCTAAGACTTATGTTCGAAGGGCTCGTCCGGTCCGTTGCGGCAAACGGCCAGCCCGGGATTGCAGACGATTGAGGTGTTCGGCGAACCTTCGGGACGAGAATATGCGGGTTCGGTGCTCAAGAGCCGCCCAAGCGGATCGAGCGTGCGCCAGACCCCGGACCTCGCCTGCCTCCGGCCACGACATGTTCATGAGTTACCGCGCGTCATGCCATGGAAAGGCCGCCAAGGGCGCCAGCGAGCGCCCGCAAAATATGGCGCCCGCGGACTTCACCGCACTGGCAAAGGAGAACAGCAGCAAATGCCCGGGACGAAGTCGGCGGCAGTGCTCAGTGGTCAGACTAATCTCGCAGCGCACAACAACAAAGAAATGCCGGTGTGGGGAGCAGTCTTCTGGCGCCTGAGTGGAGGGCACGAAGCCGAAGTACAGCAGCGGATCGCGAACCTGAACCACCAGATCGAATCGCTGCAAGCAAAAATAACTCCGGTATCGACATCCGGCAACCGAACAGACTAGGTCGAGGTGTCCACTTCAGTGCCCATTTCACTACGCACACAGGTCGGGATCGTTGGTGCGGGCCCCGCTGGCCTGGTGCTATCTCACCTCTTGTATTTGCACGGGCTTGACTCCATCGTAGTCGAGAATCGCAGTCGGCAATATGTAGAGGAGCGCGTTCGAGCTGGCGTGTTGGAGCAAGGAACGGTGGATCTGCTGACCGAAATGGGCGTCGGTGAGCGGATGAAAATTGAAGGGCTGGTCCATTACGGGATCGAGTTACGCTTCGCAGGCCATGGTCACCGGATTGACTTCCAGGAACTCACCGGCGGAAAGAGTATTACGATTTATGCCCAGCACGAGGTGCTCAAGGACCTCAACAGCGCTCGCATTGCGACCGGCGGGCAGGTATTTTTTGAGGTTGAAGATGTCAGCGTACACGACTTCGATAATTCCTCGCCGACTATTCGATACCGAAGGGATGGAAAAACCTACGAACTGGCTTGCGACTTCATTGCCGGATGTGACGGATTTCACGGAATCTGCCGGCCCAGTATTCCCCCCGGAGTACTCACCGAGTACGAGCGGGAATATCCTTTCGGATGGCTTGGCATTCTCGCCGAGGCGCCTCCGTCCTCGGATGAGTTGATTTACACCTACCACGATCGGGGCTTTGCGTTGCTCAGTATGCGGACGCCCCAGATCAGCCGATTGTATTTGCAATGCAAGCCAGATGAAGACATTGACCTTTGGAGCGATGAGAAAATATGGCAGGAACTTCAGGTCCGGCTGGCTTCGAACGGGTGGAAACTCACCCAAGGGCAGATCCTGCAAAAAGGCGTGACCGGCATGCGCAGTTTCGTAGTGGAGCCCATGCAGTACGGCAGACTCTTTCTGGCCGGGGACTCCGCGCACATAGTTCCGCCGACTGGCGCCAAGGGATTGAACCTTGCGGTGGCTGATGTCCAAATACTGGCACGCGGTCTCCGTGAGTATTACACCACTGGATGCCGCGATTTGCTCAATCGCTATTCTGAGATCTGTTTGCGGCGGGTCTGGAAAGTACAGCGCTTCTCCTGGTGGATGACATCCATGCTCCACCGCTTTCCGGATGAGAACCCCTTCGACCAGCGCCGCCAGCTCGCCGAACTGGACTATGTAACCAGCTCCCGGGCTGCCGCCAAAACCCTGGCAGAGAACTATGTGGGCCTTGCGATGGAGTGAAGGGAAATTCGCGTGATCGGGGATATGGTTACCCGCACCACCTCTCAATCTCTCCCTTTCACCGCAGCCAACTGTTGCTTAACGTTCGATTTGGCGCAAGATACGATCAACCCGAAGACCCAAGAGCCGTGGTATGCGGGCTTAGTATTGTTTCTCAACAGTTCCTCTGGCAGCGAAAAGTCTGACTTTCTCCATGCGAAAAGCTAGGGCAAAAAATAGAGATCCACTTCCGGTGCGACCGTCAGCTCGGTATGAACTTGGCTTGGTGGTCCTCCTGTTTTTGACCTGGGGCACGGTCTTCTTAGACCGCATGAGCCTTCTCTATCTTGCCCCCTTCATTGCACCGGATCTGCATCTTAGTCACACACAAGTTGGGTTGCTGGTCTCGGCTCTCGCCCTAGCTTGGGCTATCTCAGGCTTGATCTTGGGGGCGGTTTCCGACCGCATCGGCCGCCGCCCGGTTCTGCTACCTGCGGTTTTTGCTTTCTCTGTTCTGTCCTGGCTTTCGGGAATCGTCACGTCCTTTGGAGAGCTATTCACCGTCCGCGTATTGATGGGCGTTGCCGAGGGGCCGACCTGGTCGACGATCACAGCCACCGTTGAGGAGTCTTCCGCTCCTGAACGCCGAGGCCGAAACGTCGGCGTTGTGGTCAGTGCCGCTGCGCTGGTAGGTCTGGCCCTGGCGCCGGTTCTGACCACGCAGATTGCGGCCCGGGTGGGCTGGCGCGGCGCATTCTTTGTGGCTGGAATGCCGGGAATACTGCTGGGCTTACTGCTTTGGAAGTTTGTGAGGGAACCAATACGTGACCAGCCTGCCGCCATTCATCCCCAGCCTTCTTGGAAGGAATACTTCACTCTGTTACGCCAGCGCAACATTTTGCTGTGTTGCTCGGCAGCCGCGGGATTCATGACCTGGCTGTTTGTCATGAACGCCTTCGCTCCTCTTTACATCACCGAGGTTTCGAGGAATTCAGCAGCGTTCGCTGGACTCATCCTCGGAGCGAGCGGACTCGGGGCCTTCCTGTGGGGCTGGATTCTGCCCTGGCTCTCGGACTCTACGGGCCGCAAGCCGGCGCTGCTGTTTGTGGCTCTCATTTCTGCGGCGGTTCCCCTCACATATCAAGTGCCCTTTCTGGTCAGCCATCCCTGGCTGTTGGCGATCGCTGGATTTGTCGCCAATGGTGGTCAAGGAATCGCAGCGCTGGCGCTCGTGCTCATTCCCACCGAAAGCGTTCCGCCAGAATTCGCTGCCACCGCAATCGGACTAACTACACTAATAGGCGAAATCTTCGGTGGTACCCTGGCGCCCGCAATGGCCGGTGGCGTCGCCGATCGGTACGGTCTGGCCGCTCCACTCTGGATCGCCGCCGCCGGTGCGGTTACTGTATTTTGTGCCGGTCTGTTTCTGCGGGAAACTGCTCCCCGCAAACTGACACCCACGATTGCAGGAAGGCGCGGAGAACGCAACCATCAACCGCGAACCGCTATTAACGGGGACTAGCTACCGAGGCGTGTTCTCAGGCATGGCCTGATCGAGTCCCGGCGGATTGTAGCGGCACTGAATGATGCCCGGCGGGAATATCATCTGATTGAGGCCGGCGGTAACAAGTCATCCAAGATAGAGGGTGCAGCGGTTGGGCGACTTTCTCTCTTTCTCAGCCCGATCCTTATACTTAGTACTTATGCCCGTACCTGTTCCCGCAATTTATGAAATCCCCATGCGATGAAGCAGTACTCAAATCGGCGCTTGCCATCGCTCCGTGTAGAGCCGAAGCGGGGTCATGGGTGCTCGTCGCCGCCGTTGTCGGGTCCAGTATGGCTTTCATTGACGGCACAGTGGTAAACGTGGCTTTGCCCGCGCTTCAGACCAACCTCGGGGCGACGGTTGTAGATGTGCAATGGGTTGTCGAATCGTACGGATTGTTTCTGGGAGCGTTGATTCTGGTAGGCGGATCGACGGGCGATCTCTTTGGTCGGCGGCGGATGTTCCTGGCCGGAGTGACGGTCTTTGCGATCGCTTCCGCCTGTTGCGGTCTCGCCGTAACCATTCGCCAGTTAGTGATTGCACGGGCCGCCCAAGGGGTTGGGGCGGCGTTCATGGTGCCGGGTAGCCTTTCAATCATCAGTGCGTCCTTTGACGAGAAAGATCGTGGTCGGGCCATCGGCACTTGGTCCGGCTTTACCGCGATTACCACGGCGCTCGGCCCTGTTTTAGGCGGCTGGCTCATCCAACACGCTTCCTGGCGTTGGGCATTCTTCATCAATTTGCCCCTAGCAGCGGCCGTGGTCGCCGTTTCGTTAAGGTACGTACCCGAAAGCCGCAGCGCCAGTGCCCGGCGGATAGACTGGCCAGGCACACTCCTTGCCACCCTCGGCCTGGCTGGGCTGGTGACCGGATTTATCGACTCTGCCCGTTTCGGTTGGGCTCATCCTTTCGTTCTGGGCACATTGATCATCGGCTCAATCTGCCTGCTAGTTTTCCCAGTGGTCGAGGCAAAAACAAATTCTCCCATGGTTCCGATGTCCCTATTCAAATCGCGAGCCTTCAGTGGTGCGAACTTGCTAACCTTCTTCCTTTATTCTGCTCTCGGAATTTTCTTCTTCCTGTTCCCGTTAAATCTGATTCAAGTGCACGGATACTCGGCCACCGCCGCAGGTGCCGCTGCCCTCCCCCTGATTTTGTTGATGTTCCTGCTCTCTCGGTGGTCCGGCGGGCTAGTAAGCAGGTACGGCCCCAGACTGCCCTTAATCGTCGGTCCGCTCCTTGCGGCCGCTGGCTTCTTCCTGTTCGCGGTACCATCACTCCGCGGCAGCTACTGGGTTACCTTTTTCCCGGCCTTCGTCGTGCTCGGGATCGGGATGGCGGTAAGCGTGGCTCCTCTGACAACGGTTGTCATGAGTGCGGTAAACCAGGACAGCGCCGGAACAGCTTCCGGTATCAACAATGCGGTGGCGCGAATTGCGGGATTATTAGCAATTGCAGTTCTCGGTATGGCGATGATCGGCGCATTCAGTTTTCGCTTGAATCGCACTCTGTCGCATCTCGACGTTCCGCGCCAGGCCGCGGACGAACTCCAATCAAATAGGATCAGACTGGCTGCCATCGAAATACCAACTGGGCTCGACTCCGTTACCACGACCGCTGTCACCACTGCTATCTACCAAGCGTTCGTGTTCGGATTCCGGCTCGTAATGCTGATTTGTGTAGCACTATCGATAACGAGTGCGGCATTCGCTTGGTGGATGATTCCAGGCAAACCAAACCGGTTGCAATCGCTTGAAGTTGAGGCAATTCGCAGCTAAATGGCTTTTGGGATCAATGTCGAAAGGCTGATCGTGGCTGCGAGGTCTCTGACCGGCTCGCATGCGTCGGAAGACTCGCGCATATGGTTACGCCGATCCACTGAGAGAGTTGTGGTGTAACTGCGTCCCCCTTCGCCGCACTGACGGTGTTGGAAGGTGTGATGGCGGCGCTCGAAACCTCCCCATCGTGTCGGACCAAGGTCAATTTCCAGATCTCGGATCGTTCGGCGTAGCCCATTCCGATGTGTTCAAGCTTCTTGGCGGCCCTGCACGGATTGCCCCGCTTTGGTCCATTTTGTCTACTGGAGATGTTCGACAAGAAACAAATCAGACAAGTTGCGGGTGTAGCCAAAAACGTAGTGCTCCTCATCAGCGGAAATGAGAGGACACGCAGCCCCAATCACGCCGGCCACGTCGGACGGGTTGAATGTTTTCCATGGCGTCTTGGTGCCAGTCCGGATATTTAGGCGCGAAACCGGACATGAGGTGTCCCCCCGACGCCCGACGAACAACGCCTCTCCATCTCTGGCCCAGCGCAGTGGCAGGTCGCCGGGTTGCGACCCGCTCAGCGGTTGCGGTTCGCCACCATCGACCGAGACTAATGCAATTCCATCGCTGGCAAGGATGGCGACGCGTTTGCCGTCAGGCGACAGCGAACGCGACCGGAGGCTAAATCCTTCGGGGGTTAAGGCGCGAGGCTGTCCACCGTCGAGACTCATAATATAGACCCGCGAAGCGTGGCCGGGTTCGTGGCCATCAAATAGGAGGCGCTTCGAATCGGAGAAGAATTGACCGTAGTTGGGAATAACGTTGCCGGTAGGCAATGCCCTTTGCTGTCCCACGCCGGTGGGGAGCAATATGAAGTCCGGGGGCGATATGTTCTGCCGCAACACCAGAGCCCACTTGCCGTCGGGCGAAAGCGCGCGCGCAGACCCTTGGCCCAAACGCACAGCGGATGCGCCATTAGTATCGCGGGTGAAAACCGCGTACTCTCCACCACCCGCCTCTCCCGCCTCAGTGAACAGCAGGAGCCTTCCATCGTCGGAGATGGCGAAAGGAACAGTCCAATCCTGCCAGCTCAGGTCCCGCTCTTTGGTTTCCCCAGGCGCTAGGCCGATCGCGCCGGCGCGCATCGCGTCGCGCGAAATAAGGGCACGACCGCCAGTCCCGACGTCATGCAGAGTGAGTGTGCCAGGGGCGCTTAGCAATTCGCGGGGTTTACCGGACAAACTGACACTGCGCAGCGAACGGCTAAATCCCGTCGCAGTAGCGGTGAACCAGACCTCGTCCCCAGAGGGTGACCAGGCCAGACCGAAGGCACTGGCCCAGCGTTCCGTCAAGTCAGACTTCTTACCACTAAGAGTGACGACGCTAACGGTTCCACCGTCATCGCCCAAGAGCGGATGATCGATGAATGCCAGGCGATCGCCTCTTGGGGAGAGGCGCAGATTGCTGATCCAGCCGGGAGTTTCATATAGCACCTTGCCGATTGGGTACTCCAGGTGTCTTGTGCCGGTGACCACGTGTACGACAGCCAGTGCCGCGCCGTCCGGAGTCCAGTCAGCATCTTCAACGTTGTCCAGCAAATCGCGGGGCGCATCAGCGCCGACGGAAAGCTGAGCCAACGTCCCGACATGTGTGAAGGCATTGTCGCTGACTCGAAAGCGACGCAGGACTGCCATTTGACCCGTGGACGAAACTGCCATTACTTTCGTCTGGAGAAGTCCCAGATCGCGCGATTCGGTCGAATTTGGAGAACTGATGAAGACAGCCTGCGGATCGCCTTCCCAAGCGGCACTGTAGATCGCCGAGCGCGGGTCCGGAGCAAATCGGGCTGCCACCAGGGCGCCCCGCCGGAAAGTCAGTTCGCGAAACGTAGGCACCGGTGGCGTGGCAGCTCGCCCCCCGATGAGGAAGGCGACGATTGTCGTTGCCAGCAGAGCCAGCATGACAACACCGCCGACGAGCGCAAGGCGTGTGCTTTTCGAGCCCCCCGAAGCGGGTTTGGCGCTTTCGGTGGCCGGCACTACCGCCAAGCTGGAGTCCGTCGCCTCACCGAACTGCCGCGAAGACGACTGCCGGTCGCGGTGCAGGCGCTTGAGATCCGCCCGCATATCGGCCGCGCTCTGATAGCGCAGATCGCGGTCCTTTTCCAGTGCCTTGTTGACGATGCGCTCCAGTTCCGGCGGGAGCTCGGGATTCAGCCGGACCGGTGCAGTTGGAACTTTGTTGAGAATCGCGTTGAAAATTGCTGCCGACGTACTTCCCTCAAACGGTAAGCGGCCGGTGCACATTTCGTACAGCACGACGCCGAAGGAGAACAAGTCGGTGCGCGCATCCAGATCTTCGCCTAGCGCCTGCTCTGGGCTCATATACGCTACTGTTCCCAGCGCAGAACCTGGCGATGTCAGGTACTCGACACTGACTCCGACTGTGGGACCGGCCGGTTCCACCAGGTTGCTGTGTTGTGATGTGACTTTCGCTAGTCCAAAATCGAGAATCTTGGCGTGGCTGCGCTCGCTGACGAAAATGTTGGCGGGCTTAATGTCGCGGTGAACGATGCTCTTGGAATGAGCGGCGTCGAGCGCATCGGCAATTTCTATTGAAAGACTGAGAAGCAAACCCAGGGCCAGAGGATGAAAGGAGATGCGGTGCTTTAGTGTTGTTCCGTCCAGAAACTCCATGGCGATGAAGGGACGGGTTTCATGCTTGCCAATCTCGTAAATCGTGCAAATGTTGGGATGGTTCAGAGCGGAAGCGGCTTTGGCCTCGCGTCGGAACCGCTCTAGAGCTTGGACGTCTTTGGCAAGTTCTTCAGGCAGGAATTTCAGGGCAACAAAACGCTCGAGTTGGGTGTCTTCGGCCTTGTAGACGACACCCATCCCGCCGCCGCCGAGTTTCTCGACAACGCGATAATGCGAAATAGTATCGCCGATCACGGCCGCGCCACGCTCCAGGGTGCCATCTTAGGGGCATCGAAGGGCAACTATCGGGTGTTACAACCCGCAGATTCTGGCACATCTACCCAAGAAAAGCTGCAACAAAATCGGACGCTAAATCTTTGCTTCCAGGGTTATTCCCTCGATCAGCTCATCCAGCGCTTTTTGTGCCTGCTCCCGCTTGTGCTGCAAATCGGAAATCTGTTTGTGCAAGATTTCGACTTCATCTTCCTGCTGATTGAATTGCCGGGCGTATCGCTCCACCAGAGTCTTTTCTTCTGCGCTGCCCTTCAGCGCCTTCATGTTCTCCCGCACCCGCTGCTGGTCTTCGGAGATGCCCGCGATCTGCCCCTTGCGCGAGCCGATTTCCTGGTCCAGCGTGGCAACGTTGTCCTTTTGTGACACCACCCGTCGCAGCGCCTCTTCCACCTCAAGGCTGATCATTTTCTGGTTCAGAAAGAAGCTGACCTGATCATCATTCAAGTTGGTCAGTTCATAGCGGGTAGACAAGGGCCGATACTCTTTGATCACCAGCGCTGCCGTTTTGTTGGGATCGACGGCCACCCGGAAGCGGTGGCAGGAACTGGAGCTTTCGGCCGGTTCCATGCCATCGGCCAGCTTCCAGCCCTCGCGTATGGGATGCTCGACCACCACTGTGCGTGGTGATGTATCGCGGTTGCGGATGGTGTATGTCCGCTCCTGCCGCGCTTCGCTGACGTGGGTCATGATTCCGTGTTTGATTGCCACCCAGGTAACCTGCTGGTTCCCCTCTTTCTCTTTCGCCTCCACCAACAAGCCCGTGTCAGCTGCATAAGAGAGCAAGCGCTTTTCTGCAGGTCTAATCGGGTCCATCAAGCCTTCGCCCGCGAAAGCGTCGCCTTCCAGAACGTTGAAGCTTCCTCCATCCAGCGTGAGCCCGCTCGTGTTGTTCACCCACAATGCCCGCAAAACATAGCTCTGATTGGGATTCCACACCGAGACTTTCTCGGCATCAATTCTTGCTTGCAGGATCGGAACCAGAGCTGACTGGTTCTTGCGAATGGTTACTCGGTCTTTGAGTTGATACTCGAAAAGATCACCAAGTGCCTGGCTCCGTGCCGCGACCGGAGCTCCCTGAAGCTTGGCCAACATTTCGAGTCTGTCGGCGTCCCTCCTGTTGGCCGCGACTCCACCGGCCCGAAAAACACCACCACCCACTCCACCGCCGCTGCCGCTGCCAACACTTCCACCGATTCCGTAGGCCGTTTTCCCCGCATTCGGGGCGGACATCGGTGGCTGCGCTTGCTCGTTTATCACATCAACATTTTCTTCCAGCGCCGCTTCATGCGTCTGCGGCGTGATCATCGCATTCTCGGGCAGCGGGACCACCGGCCGCCGCGTGTAATACGGCTGCGAGAGTTCCTGAACAAACGACTGCGGTGCGCCGGCAACCAGCGACAGTTCCACACCGTTCCAGTCTTCACCCACGGTGTTGTCCACCACCGCCCAACCTTGCAGCAGCGGTTTGCCGTCCTTGGGGATGACAATGCGGTACGTGCTTTTCCAGATGGGCACTTCGCTGATGTAGCTCACCTGCAGTTCGCGCTGGCCGGTGCCCGCGGTGGAAATAGAAAGCCGGCGCACATCCTGGTCGCGTGTAGAGGCCAGCAGGTGCAGGTAGCGGCTCACTTCCTCATTCAGGTCTTTTTCCACGATGCGTACGTTGGTAGCCGGCGTCAGATCAAACTTCCGCACCTCGCCGGTGTCGCTGACCAGAGAGAGTCCGTCGACTGTGATTTTCTGTTCGTCTTTGCCCGGAAGTTCGCGTTGCTCGACGCTCAAGAGCCGGCCTCTGACAGCCGTCGCCCCGCTGTGGACTTCGATTCGCGCCCCTCGCATCGCCTGCAGAAATTGCGCCGTGGTGGTCTCTTCTCCCAGCGGCAGGCGCAGCGTCCCCAGCCGCTTGTTCAGCGGATCAATCGAGTTGTAGGTGACGCCTGTAATCCGGCCTTTCCCCAGATCAAGCACAGTCAGCGACTTGAGCGCGTCGTTCAGTTGGGCAGTGGTGAAATCAATGTTCACGGTCTCGCTGTCGCGGACCCGGCCGCTGTGCTCAAAGTATCCGACTCCGTTCTTGTAGAGGATGACCCGCTTCACCGGAAGCCGGGCCGCAGTGTCGGCTGGCTGTGCTGCTGACATTAAAGTTTGCGCCAGAGATGGCAGGCTGAACGCTAGAAACAAAACCAAGTGGATTCGCGGACGCATGTATCCTCCTCGAGAGTGAAACCGCTATCAGATGGAAGACAAAAGGGCCCAGAGCGTGCGCGGGGTTTTCGCATCCTCATGGTTTAGACACCATCCGACAGTTGGAATGGTTGCCTGATTACGAGAATTTACTTGAGTGGACTATATGAACTGACTTTGCTCCCGGGAGTGTGCAGGGATAAGGGCATGCCCGGAAACTACCGACCCAAGCCTTTTGACATGGACACTGTTGGAAGGCGCCCAATTACCTTCCACATGTACCGGTTGCGCCGGGTTCCGGTCACAGGGCGTCACAGGAATTGAATTTGTAGTCAATCGTCTGACAACTTACCTCTAGCGACACAGTAGACGTACTGCAATCAGACGGAAGCCCGACCACCTGAAAAAACATCTCGATCGCGTTGAGGTGGCAAACCTTCACCAACGTCCTGTTTCCACAATCCTCAATTCGCGCCCAGCCACCAACATTGGGGCGTTTAGTTAGGGATCGTATTCCACTTCCATTTTCATACCTACTGCCCAAAGGTGTAAGACTCCACTACGCCGTACTCCATAAGGAAGAGGCCAAGCCTTCCGCTCACAGAGGCGTCACAAACAGAGCCTAGTGGCAAACCTGTTGTGTCCGAAATACCTTAGGGACGCGGGTTTAGCCACATGTGGAGAATGGAGGCCCGGCGGATTGTAGCGGCACTGAAGGTCTCAACACTCGGTCGCACGGAACAGGCCTTGGCTGCATCTC
>Ga0070697_100000147_pt1 | contig 57115 bp, 52 predicted proteins | sample KBSK1501metaG_FD_65475 | JGI IMG/M metagenome (GOLD analysis project Ga0070697, IMG submission 65475) | Corn, switchgrass and miscanthus rhizosphere microbial communities from Kellogg Biological Station, Michigan, USA - KBS K1-50-1 metaG | ecosystem: Host-associated > Plants > Roots >... | reverse complement strand
AGTAATCGCTCGCGAAGTATTTGGTCAGGATGAACAGCACCACCCAAACAAAGACTGCCACCAGCAACTGCCCCAGCAACTTTTGCTTGCCCGTCAGACCGAGGCTTCTCTGCTTCGCCATCTTTAGATAATCGTCGGCGAAACCAATAGCTCCGAATGCGAGCGTAGCAATCACCACAATCCAAACATAGACGCTGGTCAGTTTGGCCCACAGCAAGGTGGACACGACTACGGAGCCCACAATGAGCACACCCCCCATTGTCGGCGTGCCGCGCTTTGCCATGTGACCCTGCGGACCTTCCTCGCGAATCTGTTGTCCGATATTCCATCTGCGTAGTGCTTCGATTAGCTTGCCACCGAAGAGAAGCGAAAGAAGTAATGCGGTTATCGAGGCATAGGCCGTGCGAAAGGTCACATACTGAAAAACATTAAGAGCCTTTACGAGGTACCATTCCTTATCCTTGAAATGGTTGTAGATCAGCTCGTATAAGAGGTAATAAATCATTCTCGATTCACGTTGCTACTGCTCAGTTTCCTTGTTCGAGTTCGGCCAGAGGGAAGCGCGCCCGAACCGCTGCGACTATCCTATCAGTAGCCACACCTCGCGAGCCCTTTATCAGGATTAGATCGCCCTCCTTCACTTCTTTAATAAGGGCCTGAGCTGCCTCGTCTGCGCTCCCGAAGAAGGCTGTTTCGGTTAATCCAGCCTCATTGGCACCCGCAATAATTTCGACCGCCAAACCGCGGACTCCCCAGAGCACATTCACACCGGCACGAGCGATTTCGCCGCCGGCTTCACGGTGGAGAGCAGCGGCGTCCGGGCCCAACTCCAGCATTTCTCCAGCGATTACGATACGCCGCCGCGAGCCGGTCTGCGCCTCAGTGATCGTGCGTACCATATTGATCAATGAGCGCGGATTCGAATTATATGAATCGTCGACAACTCTAAAACCCGCAGCAAAGTCCAAAACCTCGCCACGCATCCGCGGCGGCGTGGCTGTAATTAAAGCCTCGGCGATTTGCGCGGGGGTGATTTCAAAACAAGTAGCGACTGCGGCAGCAGCAAGCGCGTTCATTAGATTGTGACGGCCGCTCATTGGCAGGATCGCTGGAGCTTCACCCAACGGAGTTTTTAAACGGAAACTGATGTGACCAAGATGAACGCTATCAATCTCGCTGGCAGCGACGTCCGCGGAATTCTGGATGCCAAACGTAAGTGTGCGCCCTTGATGTTTGTCACGCATTTTCATGACCCATTCGTCATCTGCGTTTAGAACAGCGATGCCGCCCGGCTTAAGGCCTTCAACTAGCTCTGCCTTGGCGGCGGCGATGTTTTCAATACTTCCGAGATGCTCCAGATGAACCGGCGCAATCATCAACTCCACCGCGATATCAGGTGGAGTAATACGGGTAAGCCGTTGAATCTCATGAGTGGGTGATGACATGCCCATCTCGAGCACCGCAACGTCAAACTCAGCGGGCGATCGGCCCTCGCTGACCATTCGCAAAACTGAAAGCGGAAGGCCGAGGCCGTTATTGTAATTTCGCTCGCTCTTTAGTACCCGCCGGCCGGCCGAACTCAACAAATGCGCCGTCAACTCTTTAGCAGTAGTCTTACCGGCACTGCCGGTAATTCCTACAACCCGTTTTCCCCAGGCCTCGTAAACGCGATGGGCCAGGGTTTGTAAAGCCGCGATGGCGTCCGGAACCAGCAACAGACGACTTTTCAAAGCCGTAAGCATCTGATCGCCGCTCACTCGGTCGGCGCGCGCAACTGCGGCAATCGCCCCTCTTCCCAGCGCATCCGTGATGTATTGGTGACCGTCGTCAAAAGTGCCATTGAAACCGGCGCGGGCGTAGTCTTCCTGCGAAAGAGCAAAGAAGAGTTCGCCCGCTTTAACAGCCCTCGAGTCGATCGAAAAGTCTGTAATTTCTTTGTCAAACAACTCGGCGCTTACCTCGTCGGCGATAGCGCCCATCAATATCGATGCTTCTCTTACATTCACGTTATTCCAACCTCTTGCCCGTCCAACTGCTGAGCTATTTCGCCGTCTCCCGCGTGAGTACCTTCACCTGAGTAACCGCGAAACTCCGACACTGCCACTGCTATCTCCTGAAATAGTTCTTCAGGCTGGTTATCTACGTGGGGCCTATGAATCCGGTTGAGACGGAGACGCTTCCGGCACGCTGTCACTCGGTCCTTTAAGCCATTCGCATTAGCAAAGATCTCGTTGCTCAGCATTCGATGGGGGATTCTCCTTGGTCAGTGAATTTGCTAATTTCACCAGTCAATTCAATCTGCCAAAATCAACGTAAATGATTTGTCCCGTGTTCAATTCAGTCCCGGACTCAGGCGTTTGTTTTACGACTCGACCTTCGCCATGAGCTTCGAGTTGCATGCCAAGTTGCGCACAGGCGCGAACCACATCTCGTACGCTGAGTCCACGCAAGTCGGGCATCACGACAGCTTTGCTCGTCGCCAGTGCGTAAACAATTTCGCTTCCTCTACTGTTCTGACTGGCAACCTGCGGCATAGTTGAGGCTCTTGATTGCTCCAGACGCTGCTCCTCTTCACGTTGTTTCGAGGACTGCTCCGGCGCCTCGTACGCCTGGGCGACCATCTGTCCCGGGTTATCAAAATCCGTGTCCGGGATAATATCCAGCTCAGGCAAAACCTGTTCGGCAATTTCCCGAAACACGGGTGCGGCCACATCGCCGCCGTGGTATGCGCCCGCCGGCTCATCGATTACCACGATGATCACGACCGCGGGATTACCAACGGGTGCGAAGCCAACGAAGGATGCTACGTGTTTGGTTGCGGAATAAGCTTTTGTTTTTGGGTCAATCTTCTGTGCTGTTCCGGTTTTTCCCGCAGCGGTGTAGCCATCCAGCTGCGCCTTTTTTGCGGTGCCGTTAAGTGTGACCCCTTCGAGCATCCCCCTCAGCGCGGTCGCTGTTTGCTTGCTAATTACCTGCCGTTGTTCAGGGTTTGGTCGAAAGACGGTTATGCCTGCAGCGCTTCGTATTTCACGAATTACGTGAGGCGCAATCCGAACACCGTCGTTTGCCAGCGCGCCGAAAGCAGCTGCCATCTGCAATGGAGTAACGCCGACCTCCTGTCCTATGGCAACCGAACCAATTGACGATGGCTGCCAGCGACTAACTGGACGAATCAAACCGGCTGTCTCGCCCGGTAATTCCACCCCGGTTCGCGAGCCAAAACCAAAACGGCTGATGTAGTCGTGCATGGTTTGGTCGCCCACGCGAATCCCCAGCTTGATCGCTGCTACGTTGCTCGACTTGGCGAGGGCATCGGTAAGAGTTAGGGTGCCGTATGGATGGTGATCCCGAATGACGCGCTTGGCAACTGTGATCGAACCCATTTGACAATCAATTAGATCATCGGGTTTGGCTAGTCCTTTTTCGATAGCCGCAGAGAAAGCCACGACTTTGAAAGTAGAGCCGGGCTCGTAGATGTTCTGTAGCGCCCAGTTAGATCGAGTCGCCGGTGAAGCCGCCCCGACGTCGTTTGGATCGAAGGTTGGTGCGTTTGCCAGAGCTAAGATCTCGCCCGTATGCGGATCGAGAACAATAGCAGTTCCCGACTTTGCTCTCGATTGGACAATCGCCCTTGCCAACGCCTCCTCGGCATGATGTTGAATAGTCTGATCCAGAGTCAGAACGATCGTCTGACCCGGACGCCCTGGAACTTCCGTGCTTTCGTAAGCCATACCGCGCCGATCTTTTTCGATGAAAAGCTTACCGGGCTCGCCAACGATTCTTTCGTTGTAGACCTGTTCAATGCCGCCGAGTCCGTTTCCGTCAAGCCCGACGAAGCCAAGCACGTTGGCTGCCAGCGATCCATTTGGGTAAAAACGCTTTTGTTCCTTTCTTAGGTGGACTCCGGTCAATTGCATTCCCTCGATCTCGCTTGCCTGTTCCGGATCCAGCCTGCGGGCTGCCCAGATGAAACGGCGACCACTCTTTCTGGCCTCAACGATCCGGCTAAAAAGAGTTCTTTGATCGACGTCCAGGATTGGCGACAAGAGCTTTGTGGTGCAGCTAATCGCCTCGTCTGTGTCAGGTCCGGTTTTGCTATCGAATTCATCCGGCGAAATAAATACCGACGATGTGTCAACGCTTCGAGCCAGCTCCCGTTCCTGCCGGTCAAGCACCAGCCCTCGTTGCGGACTGGTTTCAATCGCGTCCTGCTGCTGGTTTTGTGCCCGCTCGACGAGTTTTTCGTGGTTGGAAACCTGGAGATAAACAAGCCGGGCGCTGATGCCTAACATCCAGAAAACGACAAAAGCCGCGACAAAAAACGTGCGGCGAATCGAAACGTCGGGTTGTGCTTCTTTCTGACCGGAACGGCGAGCCAACATTCCTTGGATGTATCCCTTCTTACTGACTAACGCGAGGGGGAAGAACTCGTCTCAAGTAGTTTGAGACCTTGAATTGCGGATCTCAAATCTGCGGCTACTCAAAGCGCCTGTTTGTGGGGGCGTTCCTCCGTGGCCGTCTCAGCCAATGCGGCGCAGGGGGGCGCCCCTACCTTAGCGACGTAACGTTGCGGAAGGATTGAGCAGAGCCTGCGCCAGCGGCAGTTGGCTGCGTCTGCCGGCCTTTTGAGTTTCGAGTTGGCCGGCCGCTACAGGTCTCAAGCCCAATTCAATCGCTTCCGATTCAAGCTGTGCTGGAGCAAAGGCCTGCTCTTTCCTCAACAACAGATGTTGCTGTTCCTGAAGCAGCGTATCGCGTTCCCGGCGAAGCCTTTCACTCTGATAGCCATATTGAATGGCCGCGAAGTGTTGCTGCGCGGCAAACACAAAACCACTGGCCAGGATCAAACCGCAGAACAGCAATAGCGCAAGACGGGAGAGGGCGCGCCGGTCGCGATCGTGATGAATCTTGGAATTGCGCTGCTTCGAGGGAACTCTTGTCATGCGGGACTCCGGGCTTCTTAGTTTTTACCTTCGATCTGAGATCTGAGATCTGAGATCTGAAATCTGAGATCTGAGATCTGAGATCTGAGATCTGAGATCCGAGATCTGAGATCTGAAATTTCAAATCAGCTTGCGACACGCGCGCAACTTGGCGCTGCGCGATCGGGGGTTTTCATCGATTTCAACAGGCTCAGCTGTCACCGGACGCTTCGTCAGAATTTCGACGACGCGTCGGGCCCCGCAAGTGCAAACATTTGTTAGCGCTTGCCGCACTTCACACTGACAGTAGCCCGATAATCGGCGAAGCTCCTGCTTCATTATCCGATCTTCAAGCGAATGGAAGCTGATGACAACGAAGCGCCCGTCGGGTTGTAAAAGATCTACCGCTGTTTCGACGAATCGGCCCAAACCTTCAAGCTCCTGGTTCACTGCAATACGCAGGGCTTGAAAAGTTCGCGTTGCCGGATGGATCTGCCAGCGCTTTCTCGGCCCGGATGCGCGTGCGACCAGATCGGCCAACTCTTTTGTGGTACTAATCGGCTTCCCTTGTTCGCGACTCTCAACGATCCACTTGGCGATGCGGCGTGAGTTTCGCTCCTCGCCATACCGAAAAATTATTGCGGCTATTTCTTCTTCCGGTAATCGAAGCAGAAGGTCCGCGGCTGTTTCTCCGTCGCCGTCGGGATCCATCCGCATGTCGAGGGGTGAGTCAAATCGAAAACTAAATCCCCTCGTCGGCGAATCAAACTGCAGAGACGAAACACCGAGATCGGCTAAGACCCCAGCCGGCTCGCTTTCATCCAATTCCTCCAGCACCCGGTCTAGTTCGCGAAAGTCTTTGTGTATACCGCGAAACCGGTCGCCAAACTGTGCCAGCCGCTCAGTCGAAAAGCTCAGGGCCTCCCGGTCACGATCAAGACCTATTACGCGTGTCTCGGTCGAGGACTCCAGGATTGCTTCGCTGTGTCCGCCCAGGCCAACCGTGCAATCGACAAAGAGACCTCCTCGCTCTGGAGCGAGGAGTTGAATCGTTTCTCTTAGCAGCACGGGGCGATGGGGCGCGCCTCTGCCCCCCAAAGGCGCAGCCATCACCACCGCCCCGTGATCTCGTTCAAAGACCTAAACTCAAGCTCGAAATCAAGTGATGAGTTATGAGTGAGGAGTAATGAGTAAAAAGCTTTGTGTTTTGGCGGCGTTCTCATCACCTCACATCGCTCATCACTCATTACTTATCACTCATACTCGGCGCTTCTCGTCACTATCAGTCATCACTGCCTTCTATATTCCAAGTTTGGCAATCGCCGCCTCGTCCTCTTCCGTGTAAGGATCCGCGAGCATGCGTGCCTTGAAGACATCCAGCTCCCAAACTTCCAAATAAGTCAGATAGCCCAACACCGCAACATCTCCCATCACCCCGGCGCTCTTGCGGAGGAGGGGATGAATCAAGAGGCGTCCCTGACCATCAATGGTCGCCTGCTGTCCAAAATAGTTTGTCCTGTCAAGGAACTTGCGCCGCGCCGGATCCATGGTCGGCAAAAGTGAAAGACGTTGTTCTATGGACTCCCACTCCGGGAGCGGGTAAATGCGAACGTTGTCACCGGTAAGGCTTGTTATGTAGAATTCGCCTCCGTGCTTCTCGTCGATCAGGCGGCGAAATTGAGTCGGCACCTTTAGCCGACCCTTCGCATCGATCCGGGCCGTGTAGTTTCCCCGAAGCATAAAGTTGAATATCCAATAGAATTGGCGGGTGGCCGTTTAGGAAAAGTTGCTCATGGCCGGTTCATCGTTACGAGGTTGGACCCACTTCCGACCACTTTCGGCCACCCGCGCCGGATACTACGCTCCAGCGTTTTTGCTGTCAATAGAAAACTCAGCAATATTCTTAGGTTTTTGAGCATTCTCATGATCCGCCCATGAAGTTCCTGTTCGCCTCTTGTCCGCCTCTAAGCAAAAGCCTGAACTGAAAAATCTGTCCCAGATAGGCACCGCGAAGACCATGATGTATATTTGCGCGCCATGTCACAGCCCAATTTTCCCTGTCTGATGAACAAATAAATGAATCTCGATCAAGGCGGATTTGTCGGGCTTCTTTTATTTGGCTTGCTCGCAGCGGGCGCGAATCTTGTCGGTGGATTTGTGCTCATCCGTTCCGGCGCGCACAGATTTGGCGAGCGTTTCCTCAAATACCTCGTAGCGCTTGGCGCCGGATTCATGCTGGCCGCAATTTTTCTCGAGATAGTCCCGGAGTCTTTCAACTTGTGGACTGAGGGTCTTGAAGGCAAGGCCGCGGCAGAAGCGGTGGTTGGAGCGATGACCCTGCTCCTGGGGGGCTACTTACTCATTCAGCTCTTCGAGCACACCATTGCTCCTCACTTTCACTTTGGCGAGGAAACTCATCCGGAATCGTTCATGAAACCTTCTGCGGCTTATGCAGCAGTAGGTGGTCTTTGGATTCACACCTTCTTCGACGGAGTCTCTATCGCAGCGGCTTTCCTGGTTAATTTCAATGTCGGTCTGCTCGTCTTCATCGCCATCCTGCTACACAAGATGCCGGAAGGGTTTACGGTTGCCTCAATCATGCTGGCCTCTGGTCGATCGGCAAAAAAGGCCCTTTGGGCAACGGCTGCCATTGGGGCTGCCACGCTGGCCGGAGTAATTGCGGTGGCTTTGCTGGATACGAAGAGCAAGAACGCGGTCGGTTACGCCCTTCCCTTTTCCGCCGGCGTCACTCTCTACGTTGCCGCCAGCGACTTAATCCCCGAGGTGAATCACAAAGAAGAAAGAAACCCTACGGTCTCGATTGTCGTTTTTGTAGGGGTGGCACTTTTCTATTTGTTGCATAAGTTGATTGAGGGCTAACAGTTCTTAACGTGTGAGCGAGGATGCACCGGCAAGGCCAGGCGTCTCTTAACCAATGGGCACTGTATTTTCATTGACAACGACGAGACTGAAATCTGGTTTGCACTCGCGCCACAGCGTCTTCGTTCGCTTCGTTTGCCTTGGATTCGCATCTGCCATTTTATTCTTCGCGGTTTCAACAACCGCGCGTGCTGAGACTGCCAAATCGCCAATTCCGCTGCCGTCGCCATTCAGCCCGATCGTCGACAATGCCAACGTTATCGATGCTGACACCCGTAAGAAGCTTGAGTCTATCTACCTAAACCTGAAGCAGCGTGCCGATATTGAATTCGCCGTGGTCACGGTTGACACTACCGGCGACCAGGATATTTTCGATTATTCGCTGGCTGTGGCTCGCGGATGGGGAATCGGATCTAAAGAAGGGGACAAGGCAGGATTTCTCTTGTTGGTCGCTATCAAAGACCGCAAGTACTACACCCAGGTAAGCCGGCATATCGAGGGTGACTTAAACGACGGTCTGGTAGGACAGATTCAACGCGAACGACTCGTACCGCAGTTCAAAAAACAGAATTATAGCCAGGGCATTTACGATACTGTTCAAGCATATGTCGCGACCCTGGCCGTGAAACGCGGGTTCAACATCGACGGAATTGAACAAAGATACGCATATCGCGAAGCCCCACCACCCGAAGGTTCCCGGAATGGATCCGGCTCGGGCGGATTCTCCAATATCTGTTGCCTGGGCATCGTAATCTTGTTCGTCATTATCGGCTTGCTTTCGAGGCGAGGTGGGCGTGGCGGCCGTGGTGGAGGCGGAGGCGGGGATTGGTGGAAATGGGCCCTGGCCGGCTCTTTGATTAACGCGGCAACCAGTAGTCGGGGTTCGAGCAGCGGCTGGAGCGGCGGCGGATTTGGCGGTAGCGGTGGAGGATTCGGAGGTGGCGGCGGAGGGTTCGGAGGTGGCTTCGGTGGCGGCGGCGACTTTGGCGGTGGTGGCGCGGGAGGAAGTTGGTAGAAGAAACATTCCTGGTTGTCCAGCGTTGTGACTAGTACAACTTCATTCGCGAAGACGCAATTTCTGTTAGTATTCAGAGCACCAGAAACACAATGGTTAAGACAGTCGTCCAGGACGCATTAAAGGGGCTCATTAACGACCTGCAGGAGACGCACGGGGATAACCTTGCCTCGGTTGTGCTCTACGGCTCCGCTGCGGCTGGTGACCACATTGAATTGCGCTCCGATTACAACCTGCTGATCACTCTGAACCGCATCACCCCGGAAGACCTGCGGCAAGCGCAGGCGCCGATGCGCGAGTGGCAACGACTGGGACATCCCCTGCCCGTCTATTTCACGGCGGAGGAACTGTCAGACGCCGCAGATGTTTTCCCGATTGAGTTCCATCAGATGGCCAACGCCCGCGTCGTGCTCTACGGACGCGATCCTTTCGCGTTCATCAAATTCTCGAATGCCAACCTGCGACATCAAACGGAGTACGAACTAAGAAGCAAGTTGATTCAACTCCGCCGCATGTACATTCCGGCTTCGGTGTCGATTGAGAAGTTATGCGATCTAATGAGCGACAGCCTGGCCAGTTTTGCGGCGCTGTTTCGGGCGGCGCTCATTCTGTATGGTGAAGAAGCCCCGGTGGCTAAACCCGACACAGTGCGCGCCACTGTCCGCCGCTTCGGACTCGATCCGGGTCCGTTTGAAAAGATTTTCGCTTTCCGCGCTAGCGAATATGTACCCCCGTCCGAAAAAGAAGCAAACGATGTCTTTGGCGCCTACATGGAACAGATCGACCGCGTTATCCAGGCGGTCGATGAATTCCCGCAGGCCGTAGACTCAGGAGAATTGAAATGACCCAACGAAGAACGTTGTTACTAGCTCTAATCGTTTTGGTAACCGTGACCGCGAGCGGCTGTGGCTATAACACGCTGACCACAAAACAACAGAATGTAAAAGCCAAATGGGCCAACGTGGAGGCACAGCTTCAGCGTCGCGCGGATTTGATTAATAACCTGGTGGAGAGCGCGAAGCTCGCGGGAATCCAGGAGCAGGAGGTTTTCGGCAAGATTGCCGAAGCGAGATCCAAGCTGCTGAATGCGACTTCTCAAGCCCCACAGGGCGAAAGCGGCGATAAGACCCCCGAGCAGAAGCAGGCAGTCATCGATGCCTCGAACAGCTTTGGCGGGACCATAGGAAGATTGCTGGTCCTGCAGGAAGCCTACCCGCAGTTGAAATCAAACGAAAACTTTTTGAAACTCCAGGATGAAGTTGCGGGTACCGAGAACCGTATCGCCACGTCTCGCAAGGACTATAACGACGGCGTACAGGACTACAACACAACCCGCGCGCGCTTCCCAACTGTGATTTCTGCCAAACTCTTTGGGTTCAAGGAAGAGCCTTATTTCAAAGCTGAAGAAGGAGCGAGGCAGGCTCCGAAGATTGATGCAAACACTCTACGTCCGAGTCCGGCACCCACGATCACGAAGTGACTGACTGCGGACCTCCGATCCAGCTCAACAATTGGAAAGCAAGAAAGGCCGCTCGGGTGAGTGGCCTTTTCTTCTTTCTTGGTGAATATTGCCAACTCGCTAGTCAGCTCGTACCAAGACAGTAAACGTTAGAATCCACGCGAGCTGCACATGGCGCAGTGGTCGCAGGGTTTAGCGCCGGGTTCGACGCTGCATATCTTCTCTTTCTCAAAAAAATCTACTAGTTCAGACACCGTCGCCTCTTCGACACCAAACTTCTCCTGGCTCGCATGCGAGTAAGAGCTGTTGATGCCGGCCAGCCAGGGAGAATGAGTTATCAGAACCGGATTCTGGGGAATCCGCGACTTGGTGGTGGCGTTTGGGTTACGCGCTTGTTCGGTTGAATCCGAGCTTACCTTCGCTTCAAGGTGGGCTAGTTTCTTTTGTAGTTCGCTGATGCCCGCTCGGACCGCGGCGAGCTCTGCACTTACTTCAGGCTTGGCATATTCGTGCCGGGCTTTTGATTCATTATCACCAGACACCCGGCGAGCGATTCTTTCCGCGATCTCACGAGCCTGATCCAATTCCTTGCTCATTTTCTTTCATTAACTAACTGGACAGCCAAGAATGTCAGTCCTACTCGTCTTTCAGTAGGTCGACATAATCCACGACGCCGACTATGGCTGAGTCAATTGCGGCACCGGCTTTTCCGGTTGAAGCAGTCGATGCGCCCCAACCTTCCTGCACTATTAAGACTGTGTCACCGACGCCGGCATCAACCGCGTTCAGAGCCAGCACAGTGGTGGCGGTCTCTTCGCCTTCGGGTGTGACCTGCTGACAGAGCATAATGCTGGCGTTCTCGTAACGGTGATTCTTCTTCGTGGCGACAACGTTTCCGAGAACGCGGGCAAGAATCATGCTCGGCTTCCCTGCGTTACATGCGCGTCAGAGTCAACAATTGCAATGATAGTGCAGTCAGTTGGGGTGTCTTCCCTTTTGAAGGGAAAGCTTGCCTCTTTGCCCCGGCACCAGAAAACCAATTCACCCACTCCGGCTCCGACCGAATCAACGGCTACCATTGGCTTGCCAGTGGGCTCCAGATCCTTGTTCAGAGTTTGCACAACCAGTAGCTTGCGACCCTCAAGCGATTCGTTCTTAACGGTTGCGACCACCGTGCCGATAACTCGTGCCAGTTGCATAGGTGCAGTTACGCCCGACTCTCCGCCCCGCCATTTCCACTGATATACCGTTCTACGACGTTGATGAATATATTCAAGCGTTCCTCGGTGCGGGACTGCGCCTCCGTTAGGAGTTTGATACTCTGATCAGTCTTCGTCTGGGCCTGTGTTAGGTTCCCAATGATTCCCACCACCGCAATCAAAGCATCGGATAGTCTGCGATCATGCTCTTTAAACAGCTTAGCGTCTGTTGCCTGAACTTCGCGCATGATTTCAATCTTGGCAACAAACTTGGCCTGTTGCTCGACGATGAATTCCATCTTTTTGTTCATCTCTTCGTTACTCATTAACTCTCCTTCCTAAATAAGCGGAGGGTGTGTTTCTGGTAAGCGGATGAAATTGACTCGACTCACGTGTTCAGGTGTTCACGTCCACTGTATCAATGACCCCGACGATCGCGGCGTCGACGGGAACATCTTTCATGCCCTGGGCCAGTCGCGCGCTTGAGCCCGCGACGACTAATACCCTTTCATGGTAGCCCGCTCCGACCGTATCGACGGCAACCACGTAACCCGTCGTGTCGCTGCCATCGACATTTACGGGCCGCACGATCAGCAGTTTCTTTCCCAGCAGGCGTTCGTCTTTTTGTGATGAGACGACTGTTCCCAGGATGCGCGCGATGATCATGCCTAGCGGTTACCGATCGGAAGGGCTTCGTCCACACTGCCGTGAGGACGCGGAATCACGTGCACACTGACGAGCTCTCCCACGCGACGAGCGGCGGCGGCGCCGGCGTCAGTAGCAGCTTTGACTGCCGCGACGTCCCCGCGCACGATTGCGGTCACGAAACCCGCGCCAATCTTCTCGTAGCCGATTAAGGTAACGTTAGCGGCCTTAACCATCGCATCGGCCGCTTCAATCATCGCGACCAGACCTTTGGTTTCAACCATGCCGAGTGCTTCTTGTGGCATCTGTTGCTCCTCTTAGCTTGAATAGTAAATCTTGAAGGATAAATAGTAGACGACTTTACAGCCATTTACCATTCAGCATTTACTATTCATGATTTGCTGTTCACCGCCTGGGTCAACAACTCAACCAGTTCTTCTCTGGTCAGGGCAATTTTTCCTGAGCCATTTTCAGAAGGCTTCTCGTAGTACCGGGGCGCCTGGGGCCGATCGCCGCTCGGACAAGTCATCTGAGTTTCGTGCAAATATCCGCACGCCTGGCAACGCGCGCCTTCACCAAGGTAACCCGCGGCTTCACGAACGTTGATGAGCTTCTCGATGGCATCCGGAGGCAGATTTTTCGAGCCGCCGAGGATGCGCGACAGTATCGCAATCCGCGCCGTATGTTCCAGTGTCTCCAAGCGATCAAACGCCTGCCATAAGTCAGATCCATAAGCCACTGCGCCGTGGTTGGCCATTAACAATGCATTGTGATGTTTCACCAGGGGTCGCATTGCTTCGGTCAATTCGTCGGTAGACGGCGTGCCGTAGGCGGCAAGCGGTACGCACCCAAGCGTCAGGATTACTTCAGATAGAATTGGCTGATCGATTGCCAGCCCGGCAACGGCGAAAGCAGTGCCGTGGGGCGGGTGTGCATGACAAACAGCCATCACGTCTGCTCGTTCCTGGTAGATCAAGAGATGCATTGCCAGCTCGCTTGAAGGTTTCCGATTGCCCAGCGGCTTGCCCGCCCCATCGGTTATTGCAAGCGAATCTTCGGTCATGCGGCCTTTGCAAATCATGGTCGGAGTGGCAACGATCCGGCCGTCATCCAGGCGCACGCTGACATTGCCGTCTGACGAGACGACATAACTACGCTCGTATAGCAAGCGGCCGATGTTTACGATTTCACGTCGTGCAGTCTGTTCGTCCATTTGCTCTTAACTTCCGGGGTCCCTGACTACAACTCGTGCTCGTTAACCTCGCTTAATTCTTCCAGGCGAGGTTTATGTCTTGGGTTAGTCACAGCTGCGGCCTGCGGTCGCGCCAGGAAGTAGGATAGCGATTCAAGTGATGTCGTTAAGTCAACCGTCTTAACTTTCACGTCCAGCCGGGCGTTGAGAGACGCGGGTGCAAAGTTCAATATCGCTTTGATGCCGGCAGACATGATCTGATTAAGCACTCTTTGCGCGACGCGGGCCGGAACGGCAATCACCATTACATCAATTTCCAGTTCGGTGACGATACGCGGCATCTTCCTAACATCGTGAACCTCAACCTTGTCCTGGCCAATTCGGCGCCCGATCTTCTGTTCGTCATTATCAAACAGTGCCATCACGGCAAAGTTAGATCTTTCGAAACCTTTGTAATTAGCGAGCGCTGTTCCCAATCTGCCAGCCCCGACAATACCCACCCGATGAGGTTTGTCCAGTCCCAGGATTTTAGTGATGTGCTCTCGCAAATCTTCTACGTAATATCCAACACCTCGTACTCCGAATTCGCCAAAGTAACCGAGGTCCTTCCTAATCTGAGCGGAATTGAGATTGAACTGTTCGGCGAGCGCTTGCGACGAAACACTCTTTATCCCTGCCGCCGAAAGCGTATTCAGGCAACGCAGGTAGATGCTTAAGCGATTGGTAGTTAGTTCAGAAATCTTTGCTGACTTCATTTTGAGGGAACCCGGTCGCTCCAGTATAGACCCAAGGAGACATGAATGGTAAGAGCAGTTTGTTTCGTCGCTCGTTGTGGTTCATTGAGGTATCTCTGCGATCTTTGTGGTTGCATTCTTGCTCGGGGGCTCAGAACCAGACATTGAGAACCAGGAAAGACGCTCATATCCGCAAAGGACGAAACGAGTATTGCTGTCAACTTGCAAAGAGCGTTGCCGAATGTCGTGAGCATCAATTACAATCGCGCCGTTTCAACCCCTTCGCCTGCTGACCTTCGCAATGATTGCACACTTGTCCGGCACTCTTCTGTCAAAGCAAGCAACGTCTGTAATACTCGATGTCGGCGGCGTCGGCTATGAAATTACGATTCCCGTCTCGACCTTTTATGACCTTGAAGAGCCCGGCGCCAACGTGCAGTTGCGCATATACACACACGTACGGGAGGATGCGCTTCAGCTTTACGGCTTCAAGACCGCTCGCGAACGAGAACTTTTCTTACGCTTGATTTCTGTCAGCGGCATTGGGCCCAAATTGGGGATCACACTACTTTCAGGAATGAGCGCCGACGAAATGATTGCCTCGATCAGGACTAACAACCTCGCTCGTCTGACTCTGATTCCGGGCGTGGGCAGAAAAACTGCAGAGCGGTTGGTTATGGAACTTCGTGATAAAGTTGCTTCCCTGTCATCTGCGGAACTGGAAGAAGAATTAGGCGCTAAGACTTCGGCGGGAGCGCCGGTTGTCTCAGAGGATTCAATGCGATCGGACGTGCTTTCTGCACTTTTGAATCTTGGTTATCAAAGAAGTTCCGCGGAAAAAGCCGTCACGTCTGCGCTTGATGAAGGTGGCGATATGTCGGTCGAGTTGATGTTGCGACGCAGCCTGCGCAAGTTGGCTAAGGCTTAAGTCAGGCAGTCGCGAGTTAACAGTCTGCGCTACAAAAACAATGTCGAGTGAAGAACCAGCCCGAATAAGAGATACTCCGCTCAGCGATGATGAACGGCAATTTGAGTCGACTGTTCGTCCCTCAAAGCTGACCGAGTATATCGGCCAAAGACAGGTCAAAGAGAACCTCCGCGTCTATATGAAAGCGGCGAGGAACCGCAAAGAGGCGCTGGACCATGTTCTTCTGACTGGCCCCCCCGGCCTGGGCAAGACCACCCTGGCCCATATAATCGCGAACGAAATGGGAGCCGAGCTGCGGTCAACGGCCGGACCGGCAATCGAAAAAGCCGGCGACATTGCCGCCTTGCTGACGAACCTGCAGGAAGGTGACGTGCTTTTCATTGATGAGATTCATCGCCTGCTTCCTGCCCTGGAAGAGAAGCTCTATCCTGCGATGGAGGACTATCAGCTCGATCTGCTGATTGGCCAGGGAGCCGGCGCCAGATCGATAAAGCTTGAGCTACCCAAATTCACTCTGGTCGGTGCCACCACTCGCGCCGGTTTATTAACGGCGCCACTGCGCGGCCGTTTCGGAATCGTTTTCCACCTGGATTTTTACCCGCACGAAGATCTCGAAATTATCTGCAAACGTTCGGCTGACATTCTCGGCGTCGCGATTGATGAGGACGGGGCCCGCGAAATTGCCCGCCGATCGAGGGGTACGCCCCGGATAGTTAACCGTCTCCTGCGCCGAGTTCGGGATTACGCTGAGGTCGACTACGAAGGGCACATAACGAGAGAAGTCGCTAACGATGCGCTCAACCGGATGGAAGTTGACACGTTCGGCCTCGACGAAATGGACCGCAAACTGCTGTTCACCATAATCGAGAAGTTTAATGGCGGCCCCGTGGGCCTGGGAACAATTTCCGCTTCGATCCACGAAGAAAAAGATTCAATCGAAGAGATTATCGAGCCGTACCTGATTCAAATTGGTTTTCTCGATCGCACTCCCCGCGGTCGGATGGCGACGCGCCTGGCCTATGATCACTTCGGCATTACCCCCTCCGGTGTCCTCAAGCCCAGCCTGTTCGATTCTCAGTGAAGAATTTGCTAGGGTGTGTCGAATCAATCAATTCCCCAGGGTTTATTTCTGAATCCCCATGAATAGGCTCACGTCATTTAGTCGTCATTCCTTTGGTGTCCGCAATCGCGGACCCTGGCGCTCAATCTTGAGCCATACGCTCCACCAGTTTCACGAGAACGACCTATTCACTTCAGCCGCTGCGATGAGCTACTTCGGCTTGATGGCGCTCTTTCCGGCCCTGCTGTTGCTCCTGGCAATAGGCAACCAGATTGCCGCTGCCACTGAGTTGCTGACTCGTGCGGTGGAGGTCTACCCGGGTTCAGGGAAGTTCCTGCGCGAAACGATTCGGGCAATGTCTTCGGTTGGCACTGGTGTCATAGTTACCTGCGTCATCGTCACACTTTGGGCCGGCTCGTGGGTCTTCGCAGTCATCGAGCGGGCCCTAAACCGTATCTGGGGATCGACCTCAAGGACTTTTTGGCACGGACGCGCGATTACTGTCGGAATGATCGGAATCGTAGGCGTATTGTTGGCTATTTCAGTGTTTATTACTTCGATTGTCGTCGCGCTTAGGGAGATGGCGGACAGAATCTCTCCGCGACAGGCCGCTAACTATCCGCTGCTCCTATCGGCGGGAAGTGTGTTCTGGCAAGGCATTTTCGCCATCGCAAGCTTCTTAATCACCGTGACGCTTTTTGTCGTCGTCTATCGTTTCATGCCTAAAGCAGAAGTATCTTTGCGTGACACGCTGCCGGGCGCCATTATCGGCGGCCTGTTATGGGAAGTTGCCAAGTATGTATTCGCCTGGGCCCTCAACTATTTTCATTATGATCAAATTTATGGATCGGTGGGTGCCGTCGTTGCTGTGTTGACCTGGAGCTATGTGTCGAGTTTGATCCTTTTGTTTGGCGCGCAGCTGACGGCAGTATTTCATCGCGAGCACCCTCATTACCCCACCCCACCTTCATTGATTCGATCTCCATAAGATGCAACTTTCGGAATTTGATTACGAGCTTCCCGAAGAACTGATTGCGCAGCAACCTCTGGAGCGGCGCGATGCGTCCCGAATGCTGATTGTTAATCGAGAGGCGCAAACAATGGAGGACTCGAGATTTGAACTTCTTCCAGAATACGTCCAGCCAGGTGACATAATCGTAGTAAATAACACACGAGTGTTTCCGGCCCGACTTATTGGTCAGCGCGATCCGTCCGGCGGTCGGGTGGAAGTACTACTCATTAGCAAGCTGGAATCTGAGGAATCCGCAGTCGAGCGGGACGGAGCAGACTCGCAAACATGGGAGGCTCTGGTTCGGCCCGCACATCGGTTGAAGCCGGGGGAACGCATTCGTTTTGGCGATTCAAACTTGCACGGGGAAGTGCTCGAGAATTCGGGAAAAGGATTCAGACTAGTTCGATTGCAAGGCGATAAGCCCGTGGAAAGCCTCATCGGCGAACTCGGGCAGACGCCTCTTCCGCCGTATATCAGGCGCCCGCAGGGAACCTCGGCTGCGGATGACGAGCGCTATCAAACAGTTTTCGCGCGCGAAAAGGGAGCCATTGCTGCGCCAACGGCCGGCCTTCATTTCACTCCAACAGTCACCGAAGCACTACTCGCCCGCCAGGCGCAATTAGTTGAAATAACTTTGCACGTCGGCTACGGAACATTCCAACCCGTGCGGGTGGACAACATTGAGCAGCACCAGGTGGATCCGGAGTACTGCGAAATTAGCGAAGAAGCAGCGCGTGTGATTAATGCCGGTCGTACTCAGGGAGGACGAGTAATCGCGGTAGGCACGACCACGGTGCGCGCCCTTGAATCAGCAGTTAACTCTGAAGGAGCGGTGGAACCAGGAAGGCGGAAAACCGGTCTGACGATTATTCCGGGCTACAAGTTTCGTGTTACCGACGCGCTATTGACCAATTTTCATCTTCCCCGCTCATCCTTACTTTTGCTTGTCTGCGCATTCGCCGGACGGAATCTGACGCTTGAGGCCTATCGTTATGCAGTTAAGGCGCGTTTCCGCTTTTATAGTTATGGTGATTCTATGCTTGTGATCTAGTGATCATTAAAACGATGATGGTAAACTAGCTGCCGCCTGCGAACTGTTTGAATCTATGGCCGTACTCAAGAAATTTCGTTCTCGCTGGTGGTCACCACCATCCGAAGAGTTCCCTGTGGAGCCCGAAAGAACCGTGCCCGCAGCCATCGGCACGCGTTATGACATCCGGCCGCTTACGATTTCCCATCTGGACGAGTGTTGGCGATTGGATCAGCGTTGTTTCGTCGACGGTGAAGCTTATAGCCGGGAAACCTTCGAATACCTTTTGACCGCACCCGAATCAATCTCATTTCGCGCGGCAAGCGCCAACGGATCAATGGCCGGCTTTGTTATCGGCCTGATTGAACCCGATCATACGGGACATATCACGACCGTCGGGGTTGCTCCTGAACATCGCCGGCGACATTTGGCCAGGCGACTAATGGCGGAAGTCGAGAAGGGCTTTAGACAGCGTAATGTACGCCTTGTGCGGCTGGAAGTGAGGTCGCTCAATATTCCGGCACAAAAGCTTTACCAACGTCTGGGTTATACGGTCACGCAACGTCTACCGAAATACTATTCAAATGGCGGGGATGGCTTGTTGATGCTTAAGTCTTTGAACTGATCTCAGCTGCTTCGGATGTCAGCTTTTCCTGAGCTCCGTCAAAACCTGCTTGGCCACGGCCTTCAACGTATCAAATACCCCGGCACCGCTGGAAGCAACAGCTTCAACAACAGGCTCCTCCTTGCGCTGCAGTTCCGCCTTGAGATCGGCGACCGGCACAATGTTTGGGAGATCGCGCTTGTTTAATTGCAGGACATAGGGAAGCTTCATCAGGTCATAGCCCTGAGCTTGAAGGTTTTCTTCAAGGTTGTATAACGATTCCACGTTTGCATCCATTCGTTCTTCTTGCGAATCCGCAACAAATACTACCCCGTCAACGCCCTTCAAGATGAGTTTGCGGGAGGCGTCGTAGAAAACCTGGCCGGGAACGGTGTAGAGATGGAATCGCGTCTTGAAGCCTCTAACTGTACCCAGTTCGAGCGGCATAAAGTCGAAGAAGAGCGTCCGATCTGTCTCTGTCGCCAGGCTGATCAATTTCCCGCGAGCCTGCGGTGCGGTAGCCTCGAAGATGTGCTGGAGATTTGTCGTCTTTCCGCAGAGTCCGGGGCCGTAATAGACGATCTTGCAATTAATCTCTCTGGATGCGTAGTTTATGAAGGTCATAAGGCTCTTAACTTCTTCTGCAGATTTATTTGAAAAGACTGTCGATGTCTTCATCCGTAATTCCCGAGAACGGGGAATCATGGTTGTCGAATGTAACTTGAGTAATTTCGTCGATCATGGTTGCCAACTGGTGTGAGACTTGTCTGCTCCTGAGCTTCACCAGACCGAGAGTAGAGCGTTCGTCGAAGACGACAATAAGCAGGAGTCGTCCGATGACCGAAATGTGGATGCTTTCGCGTTCTCCTTCATGTGAAAGCGTCGGAAACTCCTTTTCGCCAATTAATTGAGCCATCCCACCCGTGGCAGCTACATTTCCAGCGGCCAGTGAGGCAAGACTGGTTGTGTCAAGATTTGCTATCTCTCCCTGAGCAGCAATCTCCTGGCCATCCTTGTCGACCAAAAACACGACCCGTGCCGCCGAATCCATACGGAGTTGGGCAAGCACCGCCTTGAGTTGGTGATACTGATTCTCACGAAGCAGAATAGGAGTGTCTGCCATTAATACAGCTCTCTTTGAAGATTGAAACTAGAACAACCGGCGGGCGCTGATTTGAAATTGGCTTGGGAGTCAAGCTGCTGAGGGCAAAGCGGTTCTTCCGCTACTGTCATATTGACATCGGCCTGATAGTCGGTGACTTTCAAACCGCAAGGCACTGTAACACAGCCAACAGTGTGCTTCAAGTGTTTTCCTATGTTTGACAGTTTGGCTCTAATCTCCTCGAAATGTGACACTTCTTGCGGGTGCCACTCCTCTTTTGCCGTTGATTAAGCGGGGAGGCTATGTTACTCTCCCCGCGCAACTTCGCACCGTTTACTCCACAATAGTCCTGTCAATTTGATGCTTCCATGAGTGCAGTTACAAAAGGTCTCAGACGTTCAACGTCACGCGCAGCGGCTCAGCGGTCTTCGCCCAAGTCCGCGGCCAAGAGACGCACGGAAAGCGCAAAGACCAACCGTCCTAAAGCAAAAAGAGCGGTGGCCGAAAAGGCGGCGTCGCGAAAAACTGCCAAGGCGAAAGCTTCTCTAAAGAGTAAACCATCGAAAAAGATTATCGCCAAGGGCAAGCCTGCTGCTAAGAAGACGGCTGTTCCGAAGCAACGGGTCGCTGCGAAGCCACCCGTCAGTAAGCCGACACCGCGAAAAACCAGCTCAGCGGCGCAGAAGTCAGTTGAATTGAGAGTCAAAAAGACTCAGAAGCTTGCAGCCGTACGTGCGCAACGACCCGCGCCTATAGTTCAGCCGCCACCACGTCAACCGACCGTCGATGAGTCGGCGGCTCTAAAAGCTTTCGAACGAGCGCACAAGGAATTTACACGTGGTCGCTTCGGCGAAGCCCGCAATCAATTTCGGTCTCTTTTGGACAAATACTCGCAGGTCTCGGAAGTCGCGGCGCGCGCGCGCACTTATCTTTCGGTGGCTGATGCCCGATTACGCACCGAGAACATGCTGCCGCGCGATGCTGACTCACTCTATGATCGTGGCGTTATTGAGCTCAACCGCGGCGAATATGTGGCGGCGCAGGAAATGTTTGAAAGAGCTCTGAAGCGAGAGCCGGAAGCTGCGCACATTCATTATGGACTTGCCGCAACGCGTGCCCGTCTGGGCGCCGTCGATCTTGCGCTCCAGTCGCTTCAGCGCGCCCTGGATCTTCAGCCCACACTACGGGTTCGAGCGCAGCACGATCATGATTTGTCCTCTCTACGGAACGATCCTGACTTTGACAGGTTGGTATTTCAACCCCGCCTCTAGTGTTTCCTGCGACAAGCCAGTCGCCACAGACTTCTTCTTTCGGCAGGACTGCATGTTTTCAAACTGTTTGTCTTTTATGTATGATTCTGCCCGGCATCAGCCGCGCTCGTAATTGAGGAGAAATAGCATTTGGACTATTCGCATGAAGAGAATCGAGGTCTGAACCTCGTCGCATTGGGCGGAGGCACCGGTCTCTCGACGCTACTTGCGGGTTTGAAATGTCTGGTCAATAACGGGCGGGGTGACGAACTGTGGATTGCAAACCTCTCGGCTATAGTGACCGTATCTGACGATGGAGGCAGCTCAGGTCGGTTACGAGACGAGTTGCAAATGCTCCCACCCGGCGACATTCGCAACTGCATGATCGCTCTTTCCGAGGACTCAAATCTTCTCTCGCGCCTGTTTCGTTATCGGTTTCGAGGAACCGGTGAACTGGGCGGCCACAGCTTTGGCAATCTCTTCCTGGCAGCACTCTCCGAAGTTACCGGCGACTTCACTGAAGCCGTCCGACTATCGTCGGAAGTCCTGGCCAGCAAGGGTCATATTTACCCGGCGACAATCAGTGACGTCAGACTGGTTGCCGAACTCGCTGACGGAAGCATTGTTCGCGGGGAAACTCAAATCTCGGCATCTCAGGCTCCCATACGGCGGCTTAGATTAGAGCCTGAACAATGTCTGCCACTCCCGGCGGTGCTTAAGGCGATCCGTGCTGCGGATGTGATTACCGTTGGGCCAGGCTCTCTTTACACAAGTATCTTGCCGAATCTACTGGTGGCGCGTGTGTCGCAGGCAATCGGTGAGACCAATGCAACGAAAATTTTCATCTGCAACTTGATGACCCAGCCCGGTGAGACTGACAATTACACCGCCCGTCAGCATCTGGAAACCATAAAGAGTTACGCTCCTGAAATTCATTTTGACTTTGTAATTGTGAACGATAAGCGCATCACTCCTGACCAATCGGAACGCTATGCGCTGGAAGGTGCACACCAGATCGGCATAGACGAAGATTCAATTGATAGCGTCCTCGACAAATCAACTCAAGTCATCCGAGCCAATCTTCTCGAAGACAGTGAAAAGGTGAGACACGACTCCACACTCTTAGCCAGGGTAGTGATGGCGTGCAGGCAACAAGCTTATTCAGAACCTGTCGTCTCCGCATAACACATGGAGCCCAGATATCCCTTGGAGAAGAGCTCGCTTTTGCAATCTCGCAAAATCAATCAATCACTCGACGTACTTATTCTGGCGGCCGGACTCGGGACAAGAATGAAGTCCGCGCGGGCCAAAGTGTTGCATGAGATCGGCGGTTTGCCCTTGATTGTTTACGTTTGTCGAACGGCTCAGGCTCTCGACCCGCAAAAAATATTCGTAGTTGTGGGCCATCAGGCAACCGAAGTGGAGGCGGCAGTTCAGAATGAAATCGGAAACCTCGGAGAGTTTGTTAAGCAAACCGAGCAACGGGGGACAGGCGATGCTGTCATGGCCGCGCGATCACAATTCGCGGACAGAGATTCTCTGCTGCTCGTTTTGTCGGGTGACGTGCCTTTGATTCGCCAAGAGACTCTTGAATCGTTCATTGATAACCACAGATCAAGTCAGGCGGCATGTTCTCTTCTCAGCGTGCGACTCGAAAACCCGACCGGCTACGGCCGGGTCATTCGCGACGATGACAATACGTTTGTTCGGATCATCGAACAGAAGGATGCTACGCCTGAGGAGCAAAAGATTAAGGAGATTAACGCCGGGATTTACTGCTTCGACAGCCGCAAACTGTTTACCGCGCTCGAACGCGTCAGCCCGAGCAATAAGCAAGGTGAATACTATTTGACCGACGTTCCTCAGATACTTCTCTCCGCTGGCGAAGCGGTGAACGTTTATCTTCACGGCGATGCGCGTGAGGTTTCCGGAATCAATACGAGGGCCGAGCTGGCTGAGTTTGAAAACTTAGTGCGTCGCAACACCATTCGCAAACTGATGACCGAGGTTGGTGTGACATTTATCGATCCGTCGCATGCGTACATCAGCGCCGCGGCCGAGATTGGACGCGACTGCATTATCTATCCGGACGTTTCGATAGAAGGTAAATCAAGTTTAGGCCAAAACTGCGAGATTCGATCGGGCACGCGGATTACGAATTCACGTTTGGCAGATAACGTCGTGATAAAGGATCATTGTGTGATCATCGACTCTGAAATTGCGTCAAACGTTTCAGTTGGGCCCTTTGCGCACTTGCGTATGAACACCCGGCTCGAGGAGAACTCGGTTGTGGGCAACTTCGTGGAAATAAAGAAATCGAGTCTCGGACGCGGCTCCAAGTCGATGCATCTGACGTATCTGGGAGATGCTACGATCGGAGAAGAGACAAACATCGGCGCGGGCACGATAACCTGTAACTACGATGGCAAAAACAAAAACGCGACTATCATCGAAGATGACGTGAAAATCGGCTCTGACACAATGCTGGTCGCTCCGGTTAGAGTTGGAAAAGGCTCCGTCACCGCAGCCGGTTCGGTAGTGACGGAAGATGTGCCGCCAAATACATTGGTGGCCGGCGTGCCGGCAGTTGTAAAGAAGAGGCTGGACAAAGAAAGTGATGAGTCATGAGTCATGAGTAATGAGTGATCAGTGATGAGTGATGAGTGATGAGTGAGACGCTAAGATCGGTCTATCTTAAACTCATGACTCATCACTCATGACTCATCACTGTTATTAGTCACCGGGGAAAAAGACATGTGCGGAATTGTTGGTTATGTTGGGAACAAGCAGGTTGTGCCGCTGATCATTGACGGTCTGCGCAAGCTGGAATATCGAGGCTATGATTCCGCCGGTATCGCTGTAGTTAACGAAGGCCACGATCTCGAAATCCGGCGGGCCGAAGGAAAACTGCGAAACCTTGAGGAAGTAATTCGCTTAAGTCCGCTCGACGGCACCTATGGAATTGGCCATACACGCTGGGCCACCCATGGCCGGCCTACCGAAGAGAACGCACACCCGCACCGTGACTGCACCGGCCGAGTCGTGGTAGTCCACAATGGAATTATCGAAAACTATCTCGCGCTCAAAGAGCGACTGCGGCAGAAAGATCACCAGTTTGTCACGGAGACGGATACTGAGATCATCGCGCATTTAATCGAAGAGTATCTAAAAGAAGAGCACAACTTCGAAAGGGCCGTGCGGCGCGCAATGCTGGACCTCAAGGGCATCTTCGCCCTCGCAATCATCAATGCTGATGAGCCGGATACGGTAATCGCCGTCAGAGAGGGACCACCGGTCGTAATTGGTCTCGGTGATCGTGAGTTTTTTGTCGCCTCGGATATTCCGCCAATCCTGCAACACACCCGCGACGTCTTTTTTCTGGGAGATGGCGAGATGGCCATCATTAATAAAGACGCAGTCAGGGTGACTGACTTCGAAGCCAATTCAGTTCAGCCCGCCATCCAGCGCATTACCTGGGATCCGATCATGGCGGAAAAAGGCGGCTTCAAACACTTCATGCTCAAAGAAATTTACGAGCAGCCGCGCTCTGTGAGAGACACCATGCAGGGCCGCATCTCACTGGATACGGGCCGGGTTTTTCTTGATGAGATGAAGAACATTACCGAGGCCGATTTCAAGCGGTTTACTTCGATCAGGATCGCCGCCTGCGGAACGTCGTGGCATGCGGGTCTCGCCGGCAAATACATGATCGAGCAACTGGCCCGCATCCAGGTGGATGTTGACTACGCATCAGAGTTTCGCTATCGCGATCCGGTGATGGATGAAAACACTTTGTTGCTGGTGATTTCGCAGTCGGGGGAAACTGCAGACACGATTGCCGCACTGAGAGAGGCCAACAAAATCGGGGCGAAAGTACTGGCGATCTGCAACGTGCAGGGCTCCATGATTGTGCGGGAAGCCGATGGCACAATACTCACGCACGCCGGACCCGAAATCGGAGTCGCGTCCACCAAAGCTTTCACTTGCCAGATGGTCGCACTCTATCTCCTCGGTTTGTATCTTGGCGAACTGCGCGGCAAACTCTCGCCGGCAGAGGCAAAACATCACGCTCAACAACTAGCTGAATTGCCGGTGAAACTCGAGCATTTGCTGAACGAATCGGACGACATCGAAGAGCTTTCCAGGGAGTTCTTTCGAGTTACCGATTTCCTTTATCTCGGTCGAGGGATCAACTTTCCAGTAGCTTTGGAAGGCGCGTTGAAATTGAAGGAGATTTCCTACATTCACGCGGAAGGTTATCCCGCCGGCGAAATGAAGCACGGTCCCAATGCCTTGATCGATGAACGCTTACCCGTGCTGTTCATCAACACCCGTGAAGAAGGTAATCGTTCGTCTGAGTTGCGTTATGAAAAGACGCATTCAAACATTGTCGAGGTCAAGGCAAGAGAAGGCATCGTCATTTCAGTTCTAACTGAAGGCGACACCATGTCGTCGGTAGTGTCCGACCATGTCATCGAGATACCAGTCTCAAGCGACCTGCTATCGCCCATTCTTTCGATTATCCCGCTGCAACTACTTGCTTATCACATCGCCGTGCGCCGTGGCTGCGATGTGGACCAGCCCCGTAATTTGGCGAAATCAGTGACAGTGGAATAACACGCTTTACTTGGCGCGAAGAAAACGTCGTCGTCATCGCCATCATCCCATACATCATTTTTCGCTGGGACAAACGAAAGAGCGCGCCATCAAGCGCGCTCTATTTGAATCATTCAACGAGTGCAAGCAAAAGCGGCGGGCAATCACACGGTGTTAGCCCGGCGAATCACCACTGCAACTATAAATACAATACCCAGAATCGCGGCAAACGTCAGTAATGTTCCCACCGCACGAGGAACGGTCGTAAACTGTCCTTTGAGCATTTGCACCGGCGACGTTGTTACCTCGGCGCTTTCTTGATAAGCCTGCGTCTCAGCAAAGCGTATTGTCGACTCCAAACGTTCGCGACTGGTTGCGACCAGCCGGAGTTGCGCCTGCACTCCATCTCGCTCAACGGTCAACTGACGACGTCGCATCTCACGCAGCTCTTCTGGTTTGGTTGAACCAATCCCCGCTAAAGACCGCTCGATGTTTTCTGGCTTGAGATCCTCGTCGAGCTGGCGCAGTCGCGTCTGAAGTTCAGCTTCCTTAGTTTGGACGTCGAGCAACTGAGCCCGTAAGTCCTCCTCGGCTTGCGCGGAATTGGTGTTGCCTTTGCTATCTTGCGCGGCTACCTGCGTGGCAATGCCCAGGATAGATGCTGCCGCAAAAGCAATTAGCAAAATTAAACTTGATCTCGTCTTCATCTTTTGGCCTCACTTCTTCAAGTGGCCAGTCCAGTCAGAATTGCCTGCATTAAACGGGCGGGCGTCGGTATTCAACATCCCGAGTTAACGATCCCCGAGGGCCACCTGCTCGCGGGTTTCTATCCTTGAACTTACAAGCGCGTCATTTACAAACTCGGCGATAAGGTAACGGTTCTGGCCGCGCCGGAATTCATAAGTCGTTACCGATTGATTTCCTGATTGATGTTGTGAAATAGCGGCCGGCTCACCCAACAGCCGTAATACCTCTTCGAGGGTAAATCCCTCTTTGAGATAGGTTACCGAAGGACCTACGCGAATGACGCCGGCCTTTCTTGGGGTATGCCGTCTGTTGGCGCCCGCAGTCTGCGCGGAAACGTTGACTACCGCAATCATGATAGCTATGACGATTACTAGAATCTTGAGCATTAATTATTCTCCTTCACCTGACTAACGCGCAAGGCGCGCGCGAAAACGGTCACCGACCTGATTTTTATTTCGAACAGGCCTCGCGTTCACGCTAATGACGAGTCTTTGTTAGAACAAAGAAGCGTCAAACCCTGCTTTTTCGTTGGAAATTTTGAGATTCGGGTTCGTGGGCCTGCATGGCAACACCTTGAGGCCACGAACTTCAATAGCTTTTAAAAAGCCCGATATTCTATACACCAGGCGGCTGACTTCTACAAGTCGAAGCGTCCCTCGGGAGTGTCAAGTTTTCAATATTTGCGTGATCTTCGCGCAGGTTTCGGCAAGACGATCCACAAAATCACACGAAGTAACACTAAAAACTTAGTGTTATTTCGTGTGATTTCGTGGATGTTTTCCCTGAAACCCAAAATATGTACACGCCGGCTAGAACCTAACAAAGGGTTCCGTGCTTCAAAAACTAACCTCACCTGGCGTTCGGCAGATGTGTCCTTTTACTAACCTTGACAACCGCCTGCTGCTCCGTCTCCAACAGCTTCTTCTTTCGTTCCAGCCCCCAGCGATAACCACCGAGGCTCTTGTCTTCCCGAATGACGCGGTGACAAGGAATTACTAGTGCGACCGGATTCGTGGCGCAGGCACGCGCTACAGCTCGAACCGCCTTCTTCTGGCCAATCGCTTTCGCCACCTCGCTGTATGAGTAAGTTTCGCCTGTTGGAATCGTTCGCAGTTGTTCCCAAACCTGCCGTTGAAATGCAGTTGCCCGCACGTCTAACGGAAGATCGATATGAGGCGTCTTGCCTTCCAGGTGAGCGACTATCGCTTTGGTCGCCAACCTCAAATCTTTTTCGCGATGTTGAATCTCCGCCTGGGGAAACTCCTGCTTCAAATCGTTTTCCAGGACAGACGCCGAGTCACCGAGTTTTACTGAACAAACGCCCTTGTCCGTTGCCGCCACTAACAGGTCTCCCAGAGAGCATTTGACGATCGCATAGTGGATAATCGCTCCCCGGCCACCTTTCCCGTAAGTCGCCGGCGTCATTCCGAGTCGTGACGCCGCACGTTCGTATAGCCGGCTGCTGGAACCAAAGCCTGCGTCGTAAATGGCATTGGTAATCGACTCTCCTCCACGCACGCCTTGTTTGAATTTCCCAATTCGACCCACCTCAGCGTACTGACTCGGCGAAATTCCCATCACGCTTTTGAATGTCCGCTGGAGATGAAAAGAACTGACTCCAATCCTGGAACTCAACGTTGCCAGTGTCAGCGGTTCGCCGTCGTTTTCATCGATCAGGCGACAAACCTCGCGCGCCATCTCGACCTGCGGATCCAGCAGACGCGCATCGCGCGGATGGCACCGAAGACAAGCACGAAAACCTGCCTGCTCCGCCGCATCAGGCAACGCAAAAAACGAAACACGATCGCGACAAGGCCGGCGTGAAGGACACGATGGCCGGCAATATATACCTGTTGAGCTAACGGCGAACACAAACTGCCCGTCGCAGCGGCTATCCTTCGCTAACACGGCTTGCCATTGTGACTCGTCCGTCTCGGGCAGGAGATCCATCTGTTCTTTCATTAGTGCGCTCATAATACCACCTTCCATATTCTGCAGGGTTCCCAGTCCGCCGTGATAATAGTCGCGCTTTTCTTTTCAATCTATCCGATTCTTGCGCCCAAACCCGTAAGCAGTGAGCGGTAAGCAGTAAGCAGTAAGAGCCTCCATTTTGGCAATGACGAATCTTATGCTTAAATGAACCACACCCTTCTTCGAAGTTTTTTTCGCAAGACCACCGCTTCTAAGCAACTTCCCAACAAACCCAAGAAAGGGGCAAATCATGGATAAACCACATAGCGGCTGCTTGCATGGCTGAAGAGTATGGATCTGGTCGTCGAGATTTATGAACTAACAAAGAGCTTTCCACGCGATGAGATTTACGGACTTACTTCTCAAATTCGGCGAGCTTCAGTTTCAGTTCCATCGAACATCAGCGAAGGTGCTGCAGGACGGTCTGTTTCCCAGTTTCGGAGTTTCCTGTCAGTGGCAATCGGATCGTTGAATGAGATCAGCACCCAACTTGAAATCGCATACCGAGTCGGCTACCTTGACAGACATCAACTCGATAATGCTGAAAGCAGAGTGGATGAATGTTTGGCGCTGACTTGCGGTCTGCGAAAAAGCTTAGCTGAAAAATGAGGAGTCAAGGATTCCTTACATTCACCCTTACCGCTTACTGCTTGGTTTTGATGGCGGATACTGCTCACAGCTCACTGCTTACTGCTTACTTTAATGACTGACTTCCTTTCTTCTCTCAACGAACAACAACGCGAAGCCGTTCAAAATACGGAAGGGTCTCTTCTCATCCTGGCCGGCGCCGGATCGGGTAAGACGCGCGTTATCGCTCATCGCATCGCCTACCTCATCGCTGAAAAAGGTGTGGCGCCGTGGAATATTCTGGCGGTCACGTTCACCAACAAAGCCGCTCAGGAAATGCGGCAGCGTGTCCAGCAACTGTTACGCGACCAGGGCCTCGCGAGCTGGCCGCTCGTCTCCACGTTCCACAGCCTCTGCGTGCGCATCCTTCGTCAGGAAATCGAAAAGCTGAACGACAAATACACCCGGACGTTTACCATCTACGATCAAGACGACTCGCTGCGTCTGATTAAGAATTGCATCAAGGACCTGGGCTTCGACGAAAAATACCTGGGCCTGCGCGCGACCCAGAGCGCAATCAGCTCAGCAAAAAATCGGGGTGAAGACGTTGATGCGTTTGCCGCCCGCGCCGAATACGTAGACGAGCGCCGTGCCGCGCAAGCTCGCGTCTATCAAACGTACGAAGAGCGCCTGCACGCCAACAATGCGCTCGACTTCGACGATCTCATGATCAAAACCGTGCGCCTCCTGCGCGAGGTTCCCGAAGTGCGTGAGAAGTACAACAACAAGTTTCGCTACATCCTGGTCGACGAGTACCAGGACACAAACTCGCTTCAGTTTGCCCTGATTGGTTTGCTGACCGAGAAACAGCAGAACATTTGCGTCGTGGGAGACGAAGACCAGTCGATCTACAAATGGCGTGGCGCGGACATCACCAACATTCTCAACTTCGAAAAGCACTTCCCGAATACTAAAACTATTCGGCTCGAACAAAACTATCGCTCGACGCAGACAATTCTCGACGTCGCCGGCGCGGTGGTGAAAAACAACCTTGAGCGCAAAGGGAAGAACCTCTGGACCCAGAATCCGCAGGGCGAGAAGGTGCGTTACTTCCAGGCGTTTGATGCGGACTCGGAGGCGCGCTTTGTTGCGTCAAAGATTCTTGAGCACCGGCAGGAACAATATGACGTGCGAGCGGCAGTTCTGTATCGAACCAACTCCCAGTCGCGTGTTTTCGAAGAAGCGATGCGTCGCGCCGGCTTGCCTTACAACATCGTCGGCGGCTTCTCGTTTTACGAACGCATGGAAGTGCGCGACATCATCGCGTATCTCAAGTTGGCGATGAATCCCAACGACTCGATCGCTCTCCAACGCGTCATCAACAGTCCGCCTCGCGGCATCGGCAAACAAACTCTCGAAGAACTCACCCGCCGCGCCACTGATTCTGGTCTTACTCTCTGGGAAACTATCTCTCTGGTGATCGAGAAACCGGAAAATCTCAGCATGCGAGCGTTGTCTGCGTTGAGAAGCTTTCGCCGAATTATTCTTCGTCTTGGCGAAATGGCTGGCGTTCAAAACAGCACTCAAGGAACAGCGGCTCAGAGTCAGGAAGGACAGCCCAGCCTTCCGAGCTCCGACTCCATAGTTTCAGACATCGTAAAAGCCGCCATCCTCGACACGGGTTACGAGAACACACTCAAAGGTGAAAAAACCGATGAGGCCGAGGCACGTCTGGAAAACTTGCAGGAGTTGGTCAACGCCGCCGTTGACTACGACGAACAGGGCATCGAAGGGTTAAGAGAATTCGTTGACCACTCCGCGCTCGTCTCGGACGCCGACCAGTACAAGCAAGACGCGGGGGTAACTCTAATGACGGCCCATTCAGCAAAGGGCCTTGAATTCCCTCTCGTCTTCATTGTTGGTCTCGAAGATGGTCTCTTCCCTCATTCACGTTCAGCCACCGACCCGGCCGAGTTAGAAGAGGAGCGGCGACTTTGCTACGTGGCCATGACCCGCGCGGAAAGATTTCTTTACGTCACCCACGCCATGAAACGTCGCGTCTACGGCGAAGAGCTCACCTCGGAGCCGTCACAGTTCCTGAATGAAATGCCGCTGGATCTAATTGAGGATCTCTCGCGTGGAAACTCCTGGCTTTCGTTCGCGCGCGGCTCATCCGCAATTGATTACGAGCATGGCGAGTATCGGAAGAGCCAGGCAGCTTCTGCGACTGACGCTCAAAGCGGGTATCGCAAAGAGAAGGGTAAGTACGTGGGTAAGACTTATGACAGCGTCGACTCAATCGCCGAATTCTTCAAGCAGCGCGCCAAGCAGCTCGGCAATACCGGCGGCACGTTTCAGTCAACTCGCGAGAGAGCGGAACAGGAAAAATCCAACCGCAACAAACATAACAACCCTATCAGAACCGGGAGCGGTAGTGACCGGGTTGATAGCCGTGGAAGCTCAAACCAAACACCTGACTCTCCGCGAGGTCTCCAAAGTCCAAAGTCCAAAGACCAAAGACCACCCTCATCATCTTCCGCTTCACCCGTTTCCCCTTCGCCCGGCAACCCTTCCGACTTCGTCCCCGGCTCTTACGTCAAGCATTCCAAGTACGGGCGCGGCCTGGTCCTTCGTCGCGAAGGCGTCGGTGATTCGTTAAAACTAACCGTCACCTTCCCCGGCTACGGCCAAAAGAAGCTGGTCCAAAAATACGCCGGCCTCGAAAAAGCCTAAACTCATCACTCATCACTCATCATTTCCCCATCGCAAAGCCTTTCCGTCGAATCTTCTTCACGCAGCTCATGTCCAACCCTTTCACCGTTCCGCGTTCGACAAATTCACTATTCAAACGTTGGATACAATCAAGGCCGTCCAACCCGCCAAAACCATGAGCTCCATCAGGCACGATGACGTGCAGGCTATTGGGCAGATGATGCGCGACCGCATCGCCATTTGCAGGCGGAGTCACCGGATCCCATTCGCCAGTGAAAATCAACACCGGCGCAGTACCTCTTGTCGGCGCGCCGTAATTAGTGGGTATAGTCGCACGCGGCCAAAGCGCGCACGCATCACGTTGTTGTCTCAGACGATAGTCACCCAGAAAGGTGTTCGTAGCGAGACGCTCGCCTTCGCCCGCCTTAATCCAAGGCAAGTCTTCTGCACAGGTGATTGAAAGGTAGAGTCCATTGCTGCCGGTGGCTACGAGTTGTCGTCGAAAGTAAAGCGCCGCCTCAGCCAGGGGAGTAAAGTTACCCTGCGCTGCTGAGTGCAGGACCATCGGAACTCGACCAGCGCCTGGCGGGCTGTAAAGCATGTAACGAATCGCTTCCGCAGCCAGGTCGCGCGACAACTTCACCTTCACACGTCCCACCTGCCTCCTGCCTCCTGCTCCTGCCTCCTGATTCCCCACCTCTACCTCCAAGGGCCCAGCTAACAACCGCTCGAGTACTGCTTTAGCTTCCGCACGCAGGTTGGGAAACGCCTTGTTGCACGCTTCATCCGCAGCGCATTCGCCAATAATCCCGAGCAACGCCCGCTGATTCGACTGGGCAAACGCCAGGGGCATGTGCTCATTAGTCGGAGCCACGCCCTGTAGCGTCACAGTGCGCACACTCTTTGGGTGTTGCCTTAGATAAACCAGCGCAGCGCGAGTTCCATACGACCCTCCAAACAAATTCAACCGCTCGTAGCCCAGCGCCGCACGCACTTCGTCCAGGTCGTCCATGGCAATGGGCGTGGTATAGAGCTTCAGATCGGCATCCCGCTCGAGTTGCTCGCGACACTTCTTCACATCGTCGAGCGGAAAGAAGTAGCCGAGGTAACTCTGTGGATCCGTGGGATTGAAGAAGTCGCAATTCAACGGATGCGAGCCGCCCGTCCCACGCTGGTCGACAAACAACAGGTCGCGTCGCTCATGAATCTTTGCAAACAACTGTGCTATGCCCGGCGCATCTTCTATTGCCGACGAGCCCGGCCCGCCCGCGATATAGACGAACGGATCCGGCGCGCGCTCAACGCTCGCCGCCGTTGCGGTTTCTGCACCGCCAGCCGCCGCCCTCTTCGCGCCGGTCGCCGGCAACACTACGATTTTCAGGCTTATCTTCCGGCCCTTCCGCGCGCTTCGATTCTCAAAGACTTCATAAGTTCCACATCGTGCTTCCCCTTTAAAACCCTGAATCTCGCAAGACGTCAACTCTAACCGCGGCACCCGTTTCGCCAGGGGTTTCGCCCTGCCCGGTTCTGCGACTCCAACTAACAAAACCGCAAGCAAGCCAACCAGCGCCGACGAAGCAATCATTCTCATCATATTTTTCACCCTCTCATCACTCATCACTCATCACTCATCACTTCCGTTTCTGCTTTCTGCCTTCTGCCTACTGCCTTCTGCTTTCTGCCTGTCCCCCGCCTCCTGCCTCCTGCTTCCCGCTTCCCCTCTTCTGCCCCATACCGTTCAGTTCGTGAATCATATCGTTTCGCGCTCCTACCTGAAATCTCAAACAGCATCGAATCCTGATTTGAGTTGTTCTCTGTGCGTCCTCTGTGTTCTCTGTGCCTCCGTGGTGGAAAACCGCGGGAAACACGCACCACAGAGACACAGAGCACACAGAGCACGCACAAGATTCAGAAATTACCACGCTACTCAAATACGACATCCCCCGCTGGAATAGAAGTTGCCAAACATTGGGCGCACAAACTCTTCCCGAGTCAGCACTATCGAAGGGGAACACCATGAAAGTTAATTCAAAGGGCCTCGCAACCTCGGCAGTCCTTGCCTTTGCCGTGCTAATCGGCGCCACCGACGTGACCAGCGCGCAAGGCCGTCGCGGGCCCAGGTCAGAACGGCAGGAACGGAGCCAGGACGCGGCACAACCAAATCAAGACCAGGCTAGTCAAGATCAGCAAGCCGCAAGGGAAGCTCGTCGCGCGGAGCGACGCCAACAGCAGGAGCAACAACAGCAAGCTCAACCAGCACGGGAGAATCAACGGCCGCGAGACGATCAACGTCGCGAACAGCAACAAGCCGCTGAGCAACGCGCGGAACAGCAGCGGCAGCGTGATGCTCAACGCGCCGCGCAACAAGCTGAGTCAAATCAGAGGTCGGAGCAGAATCGCCAGCGCGCTCAACAGAATCAGGAACAACAGCAGCAACGCTGGGGACAAAACCGTCAGCGGGTGCAACAAGATCAGGATCAGCAGCGCGCCCAGCAGCAACAGCGCTGGGAACAGAATCGTCAGCGCGAACAGCAGGATCAAGCTAGACGCCGCAACGAAGAACAACAGCGCGCAGAGCAACAACGCCTGGAGCAGCTGCGGAGAGAACAGCAGCAGCAACAGAATCAGCAGAACCAGGATTGGCAGCGTCGCCAACGCGACCAACAACAGCCCGATCGCTGGCGCGACCGGTCAAACAACCAGCAACGCGACTGGCGCACTAACACCCAGCAGCGTGACTCGCGCTCAAACAACCAACAGCGCGACTGGCGTTCAAACAACCAGCAACGCGACTGGCGCGCAAATCAGGAGCAGCGTGCCAACCAGTATCGCCAGGAATGGTCTCGTCAGCAGAGTTATGCTTTACAGCAGCGGCGCATCCTTGAGCAGCAGCGACGCCGGGCTCAATTACGTTACCAGCAAAGGTATCTCGAGCGCTTGCGACAGGACCAACTGCGTCTACAAAACTGGCGTTACAGCGATTATGGACCATCCAATTATCGCTATTCGCGCGGCGGCAGTTATTACGAAACCAATCGTTATGGCGCGCAGATGCTGCGGCAAGCGGTCAACAATGGTTATGAAGAAGGCTTCCGCGCCGGCCAGGCCGATCGCGAGGATGGCTGGAACTTTAGCCCTCAGGATGCTTTCGGCTATCAGGATGGCAGCTACGGATACGACGGTTATTACGTCGACCTGAACGAGTATCAATACTACTTCCGCGAAGGCTTCAATCGCGGCTACGAAGACGGCTACTACAGCCGCTCTCAATATGGACGTTACTCAAACGGCAACGGCAGCATTCTCGGCACCATCCTGGAGGCGATCTTGAATCTGCAACTCATAGACTAGCGAACCATCGATTGGAAGCCGTGAGCACCAGAGCGTCCAGTTTCGACCCCTTCGGTCGGGACTGGACGCTTTTTCTTCATCTCGCCCCAAACTCCCTAATAGCTCGCCCCAAACTCCGTAATAGCTCACCCCAAACTCCGTAATAGGCTGATAGCCTTTCAATCATCCAGATCAAACTCAAGTCACATAATCTCGAGGTCAGGAAGGTGGACTTGCCCCCGCTCTTCAGTCTTGAATTCTTGACGGGCCTTACTTGGAAACGCATCTTGGCCCTTCCATACTGCTTTTGCTTGCAGTGGTAAAAACGATCCACGAACGAACACGAAACTTCACGAACAAACTTTAGTGTTATTTAGTGTGATTTAGTGGATCGTTTTCTCTGCCTCCTGCCTCTGGCTTTTCCCTCCGCGTTTATCCTCGAAAATCCGCGGCTCATTTTGCTTGCTTCAAATCTGAGAAATCTGCGCAATCTGCGGACGACTTCTGCACGCGGGCCCCTCATCACTCATCACTCATCACTCATCACTCATCACTTCCCATCATCACTCAGGTCAAGTTGCATGGCCGCATTCTTCAGACTGACCGCTGACTCAAGCGAGTTGAGGAGTCCCAAGACAACTGCTTTATCTCCCTTAACCGAAACAAGCGAGGAGTTTACCTCCCTTACAGCTTGAGCGATCTATACAGCGGCATTGCGGTTGCCATGACGGTCCACGCCCCCTCCACGAATCTCACCATCATGCGCTCTCAGCGAAACTTCGCGCGTGGTCCACATTCTCAGCAACAGACCACTTCGCCAATCGAGGCGAAGAACAGAAGGTGATTATGAAAAAGCTCGCTGTTACAAAACCGGATGTCTCTTCTTCAATGTCAAACCTCCTAATAGTTGCCGCCGTCATAGTGGCCTCTGCTCCGGTGCTCCTGGGCGACCAGCTGGTCGTAGTTGTGTCCGGGGTCTTCCAACAAGCCGGAACCGTGCTTCACGAGCTCAGTATCTCCCTGCAACGGTTATTTAGTTAAGAGATCGGCCTCAGTAAAAAAGCATCCAGCCCTAGTTTCGACCGCTTTAGTTCGTCACTCGGAAACGATCCACTAAGTCACACGAACCTTCACTAAAAACGTTAGTGTTGCTTAGTGTGATTTAGTGGATCGTCCACTTATCTCTGCCGCCTGGCGCCATCAGCTCATCACTCAGCACTCATCACTGTCTTTGAGCTTTGCAATCGGATAAGAACCTTAACTATCATCCGCGTCATGACTTCGAAAAAATCCCGGGCAGCTGCGGCAAACCAAGGTGAAAACGATAGCCCGCAGATAGCTGAATCAACTCCGGAAGGATTGCTTTTTCCGATAGCACCTGACACACAGAAACTCTCTGATAAAAAACCTGATAGGCACGAATTCTCCGAGAGCAAACCTGAGCCCGAAGAACTTCTACTTCCTTCGCATGAAGAAGCCAAAGTTCTATGCAGTTTGGCGGCACAGATAAAGGCCCTGGCGCCCTGGCAGTGGATGCAAGAAACCGACGTCTTTGGCGTCGAGGATCCTGACACGGGCGAAATTGGATTCGTCAGCGTCATGGGCAACGTCGGAGAATACGAGGCCATTGCTGTCTATCCCGGTGCGGAAGGAATATACGAATTCATCGACTTCCAGATTGATCCATCGGCCACTCCTGATCGCCTTATTGAGATTCCTCAAGTTCAACTTTCTTTCAGCGAGCCCAAATTTCTGGAGAAGTGGGACCGCGATTTGCTCAAAACTGTTGGACTCAAGTTCAGCGGCACCAGGCCACAATTCCGCAGCTATCGTCCAGGGTTCTTACCGTGGTTTATCACACTCAAGGAAGCGCATCTGCTTATTCATGCGTTAACGCAAACGCTGGAATTGACCAGACGTTTCGCCAGGCAGCCAGTCCTCTTCCCCGATGATGGAGATGGTGAGACCGAGTCGTTTCTGGTTCGGGTTTCGCGCCAGGAAGATATTTCGCCCGAGATCAATACATCCCGCGGGCCAGGTGCTTCGCGCACCGAAGATGCTTCACATAACGAGGACACTTCAGACAAAGAGAATGTTTCGCGCAAGGAGCATACAGCGCTCGTTTGGGCGGATCAGATTAGGGAAATCCGGCGCCCAAATCGCCCGCCCATTAAGTTCAGTATCGATTGGGGCCTGGTAAAGGACCTGAAAAGTCTTCCTCTCTCCTCCCTGCAACTCGAAGCAGATCTTTTCATTGGTCCAGGCAGGATCGGAAAGCCGCACGAAAGGCCTCTGGCGATGTACATGTTGATGCTGGCAGATCGACATAGCGGATTGGTATTCGGGTTAGAAGCCCTCACCGCCGAACACTCACTGAACACTATGCACGCAAGCATCCCGGAGACAGTAGCCAACTTACTTTGGCAAAACAAGATTCTGCCAAAACAGATAATTATCCGCTCAGATCTCGTGCACCGTTTGTTGGAACCTCTTGAAAAAGAACTCAAGATTCAACTCCGCCGCGCCGATAAACTACCAGGCATCGACAAAGCCACTCGTGCGATGACCCAATTTTTGCAAACCGGCAAAATGTAGACATCAACTCATTCAGTACTTGGTACTCGGTACTGAGTACTGAGTATTCGGTATTCGGTACTCAGTACTCAGTATTCAGTATTCAGTATTCAGTCCTCATCACACCTTGAGACATCCTGCAATCATCGGATCGGACTCAAGTAGATGGTCTCGGGGTTAGGAAGGTGGGCTTGCCCCCGCTCTTAAGCCTTGATTAGAACGCCTCATTGCCTTTCAATAATCTTTCGCTAATCAGAGGTAAAAACGATCCACGAAGTCACACGAAATTTCACGAAAAAATTTAGTGTGTTGATTGGGAACTGACGGAAGGCACTGCTACGCCGTTCACTAAGACCGCCAATCACTATCGCTTTCGCGTGCCGCTGGCACCCCATCAGACGCTGGAATTTCCTGTCAGCGAACGGAATGAACTGTCGGACACTTATCAGCTTACAAATTTCACGCGAGATAACCTGCAGCTGTTCATCGCGCGCAAATACATCGACGACAAAACTCGCGCCGCGTTGGAAACGATCATCGCCCTGAAGGATAAAGTTGCCGCCTCCTCTGCGCGCCTGCAGCTCATAGACAAAGAGGCTGTGGAAATTGCACAGGACCAGGCGCGCCTGCGCGAAAACATCAAAGCGCTTACCTCGACCGCAGAAGCCAAACAACTGATCGCTCGCTACGTCTCAAAGGCCAACGAACAAGAGACTCGTCTGGAGCAACTCGAAGCAGAGCGACGCACCAGCATTGCCGAACGCGCCCGCCTCCAAACCGAACTGGACGCGGCCATCAGGACCCTCTCCCTGGACCGGAGACTCTAACGCTTCGAACCCTAGATCTCGCCAAACTCTGTTCCCTGTTGCCGATTTACTGTTCTCGATTCTCGGTTATTGAATCGGCAACGGGAAATTTAGACCACGGGAAAGAAAAGAAGGGCCACTCCAGAGGAGTGGCCCGAGAACAAACCGTGTTCTAAGAGCGTGTCAGTTACGGCATCACCTGGAAGGACGACGTTGCGCTTTGCCCGTCTGGGTTTACGACTCTCAATTGCGCGCTGTAGGAAGAAGTGCCGCCCATCCTCACTGAGACGCGAAGTTGGTTGGTACTCACGAAAGTAATCCCAACCGACGCGATTTCATAAGTACCGGAACTGGTAATGACGAAGACTCTCACCGGCGATCTGAAGTTCGCGCCGTTCACAGTCAATATCGTCGTTTGATTGAGTCTTACAGTGCTCGGCACGATCGAACTGATCGTCGGCCGTGGCGCTACGACTTGAAATGTTCCAGTCGCGCTCTGACCGTCCGGATTCTGCAAGCGAAGCGTTGCTGTCATTGGCAAAGTCGAACCGCCCATCGTCACCTGAACACGCACTTGACTGCTGGAGTCAACCCAAATGCCGGCTTGTGCGATTTCGAATGTGCCATAGGACGTTGTTACAAACGCTCGGACGGGCGAACGGGCATTAACCGTTGAAACAGTCAAGACCGTCGGAGTGTTGACCAACACCTGCGTCGGCGAGATCGAATTGATCCTTAATGACGAGGTGAAATTGAAAGTAAACCGTATGCCGGTCGCGCCTAATGTTTGAGTCGCAGAAGGCGTCACACTGACGAGCCGCGAGTTCGAAGGCCCGCCGGAAACATACGTGGCGGTATACGTGCCGAGAGTGCGCGCGGTTAACGCTGTCGGAGCGTACGTTATGGTTGCCGGCGTCGGACCGGTGACGTTGCAAGTCATAGGGCCGACCCACGTGGAACCGTCCAGCGTCGCGTCAACGCTGATTACGCCGCGCGGACTAGATCGAAACGCAAAAGTCCAAGTTACTGAGCCCCCGGCAGCTAAGTTCTGAAAAGTAGATGGCAGGATGCCGTCGAGATTCGCGCCGGAAGGGCCGCCGCTAATGTAGCGCATTCCGTAACCTCCCGCAGGACGATTCGTCAGAGTTGCCGGAACGCTCGTACCATCAGGCGTGCTTAGCGACCCAAGCGTGAAACTGAGCGGCCCGCTCCAACTCACCCCGTCAAGCGTAGCCCGGACGTAGATCGTGCCGGTTTGATTGTTTGAGGTCGTGTATGTCACCTTGAGCGTATAGCTTGACGATGTGGCGTAACCGTAAACCAGCGCATACTGGTAACCTGGCGTGGGATTAATCTTTTCGCAGGTTTCATTGGAACTCGACAGATATGGGCGGCAATCATAGCTCGTCAGCGTGGGCGCCGATCCCGCCTTTGTGTAGAGGTCGGCGTCGCCCGATCCTGTAAGTTCCCACCTGAGCGATGTTGTGCCTAATGGAATGTTGATGCGATATGTCGCTTGCTGGCCGCGAGTCAGGGTGCCCGATACGCTTTGGTTGTTGGCTAGATCAATAGTCCCGCTCGTCTGCCCGCTGCTTTCAGTCAGTCCCGACGTATACGTTCTGCCGCACGTCAGAGGATTGGACGACACGTCCGAAAAACTTATCGCTACTGAATTGCCCGACAGCGATGCTGTTGTTTGGCGTTGAATGTGAACGTGGCTTCCGCAGCCCTGCATGTTGCCGATCGTGCAACCGGTCCATCCCTGGCGGCCGATGTAGCGTCCGGCAATAACATTGTCACCCACGGCAACCTGAATTGAATTTGCCTCAAGATGCGGAAGTTTAGTGTAACTGCCATCGCTATGTTGAATAATGACGGTGTTTCCCCAGCCGTAATTGCTGCTCTCGCCACTGCACGTCGACGAATACCCAGCACAGCTATCGCGGTCGCACGAATTGCAAACCACGTTGCTTCGAACATACACGACCAGGCCGGAGGCCGGCGCCATGACGTGCGCGCCTGCTGTGGAGCGCTGAAAGTCATAGGCATATGCCATTGCGCCCGAGTGATCGTACAGAGAGCAGTTGCCTGGTGCCGCATAGCCTGAGCCACCCTGCGTCAATACTGCGCTGGCCAGCGGCAAGCCGTAGGTGGTTAGCGCGGTCGACGCAACAGCGGTCGACTGGCCGTTGAAGTTTACGTATGAGACGATTGCTTCACCCGCTTTTAATTCTCGGACGAGCACGCCCTTCGCAGTTGATTCCAATAGTTGGCCTTGCGCGATTTGGCGTTCTTCTGTTTTCGATTTCATCGAAATCGATCCAATTCCCAGCAGGTTATCACCGGTGATCTCAACACCAGTGTCGATTTTCAGCGCGAACGGCAGCCGGGTTTCCGCGGTCGGCATCATTCCTTCAACCACCGCGTCCGGTGTTGCGGCCGCAGTGACTTGTTTAAGCACCGGCAACCCTGCCGAAGGCGAAATCGTTAACGAGCGTACCATGTCGTGAGCGCCGACCAGATCCACTGGTATCGCCTGAGACTCGACAACAGCATAGGGTCGCTCCTCAATCGGTTGTTCGACACCTGCGCGATACACGAGTTGAGATTTTTCAGAAGCGCGCAGATATGAAATGGAAGTTCCAGCGTCGTCCCATTCGAGGACCTCTGGAATTATCGATTCACGAGTGAGCACGAATTCCGCGCCCGTAGCCGCGTTGACGGTCGCGACGCCGATCCCGGCGCTGTCGGCGAATGTGAATGCGATCACGTAATTCTCGCGCGGTGACCATCGCGCGCGAAAAACAATCTTGTCGCTCACCTTGCGAAACGCGCCGGTCGTCGTATTTTCAACGAAGAGGCCGGTAATCGGCAGCCCCGCATCATTAATTGAAGTGTAAGCTAAAGTGGTATTATCTGGAGCGAATCCGAATGCGGACATCACGCGGCGCTGAGTTTTAATCACAGATTTTTCAACGCCATTATTTGTTTCCGTTAAAGCGAACGCCGTTCCGCCAACGGCAACCGTAATTATGCGCGGCGGCGGCGCCGCGGCAAATTTCTGCGCCGCGATCTCAATGTGACCGGCAGCTACTAAGAGAACAAGAGCAAACATTCGAAGAATCGTTTTAGCTTTCATGGTACTCCCCCTCTTTTTGTGTCAGGTTTACTCATCACGATCGAAGCCCGCAGTTCGTAAATCGCTTGATCAACTACTAGTGCTCCGCGATAATCTTCATGCCCTTGTGAATACCAGAAAGGATCTTTGCGAATCCTTTGATTCACCATAGATTTTCCTTAGAGCAACCTTAGAGCGATGCCCCTCACAGATTCCCGAAGATATTTTGGTCCTTACACGTTGATTGAAGACGAAAGCTCGTGCTTTCGCGACGGCGAGGACATTAATCTTTTTCCTCAAGAATTCGCGTTGCTGAAATGTTTTCTTGACAACAATGGCGAATGGCTAAACAAAGCGACTTTGTTTTCAGTACTTTGGCCTTATGAAAATCCAGAGGTCGAACTTGACAACCGAATTCAGGTATTAGTCAGCAATCTCGGGAAGAAGTTGGGTTCACCCGGCAAGGCGTATATTAAGAGCAAGAGAAAAAGGGGTTATCGATTTAATGCTGAAGTTGAATATTCGAAGACAATCTCGGACGAAGACTGTCCTTGGCCAGGGTTGCGGTTCGTCGGTGAAGAGCGCGCGAAACATTTCTATGGACGTGAGCAGGACATTTTTCAGATGTCGCAGAAGCTCGCGCATCACAATTTTCTTGTGGTCACGAGTTCATCCGGCATTGGAAAATCTTCTTTAGTTCGTGCAGGGTTAGTTCCGTCACTAAAGGGCCAAGCCGAAGCAGCAGGAGAAAGCCTCGTCTCGGCGATTTTTACGCCCACGGAACAGCCACTGCGTCAGTTGGCTGAACAGCTGTTGAAGCTGGCGCACGTTCAAGTAACTGACGCAGCAATTGATCAAAGAATTCAATCGTTATCATCCGATGCGCGAGACTTGAAAACCGCACTTCAAGCGGTCGAGACTGATCGAGTTTTGCTAGTGGTCGACCAGTTTGAAGAATTAAGTCTTTGTGAGGACAAGACCGAGCGCGAAGTGTTCGTTGACAATTTAATGACTGCGGTCGCTGATTTGCCAAACAAATTGCGCGTTGTGTTAACGCTGCGTATTGATCTTTACTCACGGTTTCAAGCATATCCCGCGTTATGGAGCCAATTATCGAATCAACACAACCTCCCCAAACTCTTGCGTGATCAGTTAAGAGAAGTAATTGAAAAGCCTGCTGAATCCATCGGTTTATCTCTCGATGAAGGTCTCGCGGATCAAATATTGAACGATCTGGGTGATGAACCCACGGCACTGCCTTTGCTATCTCACACAATGGTTGAACTCTTCAAGCGTCGCAAAGGCACACGACTAACTTCGCAAAGCTACAACTCATTTGGTGGCGTCGGTGAGGCGATTGGGACCCATGCGGAGGAAGTCTACAGGAGATTTTTGAAAACAGAACAGACGGTAATGCGGGCGATAATGATCGATTTGATCCAGGTCGGAGATCGATCTGACCATGACGTGCGGCGTCCGAAACCTTTGCGCGAACTAGTCGGCCAAGACATCGATGCTGAACAGCGAGCACAGATCATTCAAGTGTTATGCGATGAGAGACTGCTATTCAAAGGTGAACTGCCAGACGAATCTGTAGAAATCTGTCACGAACAGATCATTCATCATTGGCGAACCTTGGAACGGTGGCTCAATGAGGGAAGGGATGCTCTGCGTCGATTCGACCGGCTTCGGACCGACGCGGACGACTGGAATCACTCACGTCGCGATTCATCACTCCTATACCAAGGAGCAAAGCTTAATGATGCCCAGATTGCAATAACACGCTATGCGGAGTTCATGCAGCCAAAGGCTGGTACCGAATTCGTGAAGTCTGCGGAATGGGACTTCATCGAAGCCAGTGTTGCTCTCGATCGTTCCAGACATAAACGAAGAAGGCGTTTGAAGATCATTGGATGGGTCGCGGCTGGAATATTTGTACTGGTCCTAGGGCTGTTGGCGGGAGAGTTCTTCAGACGACGTGAACTAGCGCTGCAGAGAGATCGATCTGAATCTCGGCGGTTAGCGGCGATTGCGACTTCACAGTTGTCGAGCGATCCCGAACTTAGTTTGGCGTTGGCAATAGAGGCAGGCAAGATTGCTTCAACCGAAGAAACGGATATTGCTCTGCGGCGCGCGCTGATGGCGGTTGATCAACGCAGTGTTTACGTCGGACATAGAACTCAAGTGATCAGTGTGTGTGTGAGTCCCGACGGAAAGCGTCTTCTATCGGCAGGAGCAGATCATGACGCGCGCATTTGGGACATCGCCGATCGAACGACAGTTAAGATCTTGAGTGGTCATACCGACTGGGTAAATTGGGCCGCGTACAATCACGACGGGACACGCATCATCACAGCAGGCCGTGAGGGTCAGATTCGGATCTGGAATGCTAATACTGGAGAAACACTCAAGACAATTCCAGGCCACAACGGATCAGTGCAAAACGCTGCGTTTAGCTCGGATGGCGCGCGGATCCTAAGTGCGGGAGAAGACGGAACGGTCAGGCTGTGGGATGTTGCCACGGGCAAAGAACTGGTGCCAACGATGAAGGGACATGGCGACTCTTGGGTTAACACTGCAGTCTTCAGTCCTGATGAGAAATTCATCGCTTCTGCTGGCGGCGATGGCATGGTGGGCATTTGGGATGCTGCGACGGGTCGAAACTTGAAAACGTTTCGGGCGCACCAAGTGACTGTCGTTGGAGTAGCCTTTGACAAAGAGGGCCGCAGCTTACTCACCGCTGGTTCCGACAAGGTCGCAAAAATCTGGGACACTACAACCTGGGAACTTAAAACGCAGTTCCTGGGCCATAAGGGACCCGTGTTTACCGCAGAATTTAGTCCAGATGGGAAGTGGATTCTCACCGCAAGCAAGGATGGCACCGCTAGGGTCTGGGACGCACAATCGGGGTTAGAGTTGAAAGCATTCCGCGGGCATCGCAGTGCAATCAATGGCGCAGTGTTTAGTCCTGATGGAAACTTCGCCTTCACTGCTAGCGGCGATTCGACCATTCGAATGTGGGCGATCCAATTTGGCCAACATGTCGGTTCTTTAAGTGGGCATCTCGATGTGGTTGCGAAAACCACTTTTAGTCGCGATGGAAAGTGGATCGCTACAGCGAGCCATGACAAAACAGCGCGAGTATGGGAGGCATCGACGCGGCGTGAAATCAAATCCTTTTTGCACCCGGACGCCGTTGAAGATGTGGCATTCAGCCCGGACGCCCGATTCATTGCTACAGCAGCGGACGATGGGAAGGCGCGGATATGCGATGTGTCGTTAGTTGCGTGTCGCGAGCTGATCAGAGGTAGTGTTACCGGCGAGAATCGCGCGTTGACCTCAATTAGTTTCAGTAATGATGGCCGGACGATCGTGACGGGAGCCGCCGATGGCACTGTTCAGTTATGGAATGCAATTACGGACGAGTTGATAAGATCGTGGCAAGCTCACAAAGCACCGACCGCAAGAACCCCGGGGCCCGCAACATTAGCTGTCGCATTTAGCCCGGATGATCAGTTCATCGCAACCTCCGGTAACGACGGTGTCGTTCGCCTGTGGAGTGCAACGGATACAGGAGTGCGAGCTGAATGGGATCTTGGTACGGGCGGGATCAAGACGATCTCGTTTAGCCACGATGGCCAATACCTTGTCGGTGCATGCAAAGACCAAACCGTCCGAGTTTGGAGCATAGCTGACAAGAGTGCGCTCGCGGTGTTGAGAGGACACGATCAGTCAGTCATGTCCGCTTCTTTTAGCCCGCAGGGATTGTTGATTCTTACGGCTAGCAAAGATAGAACGGCGCGACTATGGGAGTTGGGAGCAAATGAAGTCCTGTCCATCCTCGCCTGGAGCCCGGCTGAGTTGACCTCGGCGGCCTTTAGCCCGGATGGCGGTAGTATCCTAGTCGCCGGGAACAACGGCGGAGTGCAACTTTATTCGTGCGACGTGTGCGCGGCGAAGACGGCAGACCTATTGCACGTCGCAGAAGCGCGGCGCACTAGACAGTTAACGCCCCCAGAACGCCAGCGCTTTCTAGAGCCGAAGTGACCTCTTCCCGTGTCGAACTTCAGAATGCGCGTTTAGCCTGATCATAAAGCGCCTTGAGGCTTGACGTTGCAATGCGCGGTTTGTCCACGTTCCGTTTAGTGGCGCTATCACGCAACATGAGGCTAACGGGTAGCAGTCAAGCTATTGGGTTTGAGGCAAAGACCTTCGTCGAAGTGATGCAAGACTCTAGAGGCTTAAGACCGCCGATGCGGCAACGTTTTCACCGATCAGGACCTCAGCAGGAATTTGCCAGCCCTTCATGTAAACGACGAATCGTTCGCAGGGTGAGCGAGCGCTTGTGATTTGGCACTTCCTCCTATTCTGCGCAACCAAGCTTCGGTTCCTCATCGATCAAAGATCACGATCAAGTTATCCTTCGCGGCCCTTTGCTTCGACTGATGTCGCCAGACAATACGAGACAAAGAATCGCCACTAAAGAAGCCATTCTTCCTATTTGAACTTATCCCTTACAATCCACTCGCGCGCTACGTATCAAAGGCCAACGAACAAGAAACTCGTTTGGAGCAACTCGACGCAGAGCGACGCACAACCATCGCCGAACGCGTCCGCCTCCAATCCGAACTGGACGCAGCCATCCGAACCCTCTCCCTGGATCGGAGACCCTAATGGGTTGGCCGGGCCGGCCATACGTTGAGTATCTCGCTTCGAACGCCCAGTCTCCCCTCACTCTGTCCCCCCGTTCCCCGTTAACTATTCGCCGTTCACGATTTACTGTTCCTGGTTCACGGTTTACTGTTCTTGGTTCGGTTACTGCTCTTTTTGCGCTTTCAAATTCGCAATCCGAATTCCGAAATTCAGAATTTTCCCCTTGACTATTTCCTTGCATCTGGAATAAAGTCCGCCCGCTTCACCGGTATTATCTGAAGTCGAGTTCCTCCATTCCCAAACTCGAAACCCGGAACTCGAAATTCGAAATTTAGAAACTTTCCGAGGCCTGTTCTACCTCGAAACTTAAAGACTCTCTGACCCGTCTTGAGCTGAGCTGATCCTCTCAGACTTCAGAGACTCTCAATTCAAAGCCCGGAAACTTAACAGTCCTCTTTAACCCGAATCTGGCAGCTCGAAAGCAGTTCTTAAATTCAATATTGGCGATCCAATAGGGTTTAAGGGAAGGTTCTCCGACCCTGCTAATTCCGCACTGTTGCCAGATAAGATATTTGGGATTCCTATATGGTTCAGAGCGTATGGCAACCAGAACAATCTCTCAATGATTGGCATCGAATGTTCTATGCCATTTACGGCAATCGGAATAGCGAGAGAGATCGATTCAAGATCTACGCCCATTTGTGTGAAGTAGCCGGTGGGTTCGCCAAAGTCGTGAGGAAAGGCTCGAATCCAGCTGACGTGGCGCTCTTTCTGGGGAAGTTGTTTGCTTGGCATTCTGCATTAGCGACAAAGGTAAACCACAGAGATCTTGAAAGCGTTGTGTGGGACAAGTATCCAGGGGTGTGTCCGTATTGCGGAAAGTCTCGTTGTACATGTTTGCCTGACACTCCACACGGTGTACTTGATAATACAACTCTTCACCGGTTTCAAGTACAGAACCGAGTAAGTAAACCTGATCGACTCTATTACTGGCAGAAAATGTTTCGCGATATATACGGAACACCAAACCGTATTTTAGGCTTGGTGACGCAGGAGGTGGACACGCGCTCTCAGCTGCTTGTCGCGCTAAATCGCCTCTCTGAGGAAATGGGCGAAGTGGCAGAAGCAATAAGGCTTGAGCACGTTTCTCCGATAGCTGTCTCGAGTGAGTTGGCAGATGTATTCGCGTGGATGATGGCGGTAGCGAATATGCTGCCATCACATTTGAATGATCCAACATTCAGTTTAGAAGCCGTCCTGTGGTCCCAATATCCCGGTCGTTGTAATTACTGTTTCAAGACACAATGCATTTGTTTGAATGATCGCGTGAGACCATCCTTAATTGCATCGGTGGGAATGGAGGGGCCACAGCCCGTTGACGAGCTAACAGGCTTGCCGCGAAAGGACGCGTTCGAGCGTGAGCTTGCCGACGCCGTCGCAAACGTGGGTGAAGACCGACCACTAAGTCTGATGTTTCTAGATCTGGATAATTTCAAGCTGGTAAATGACAAATGGGGGCATCAATTTGGAGACATCGTCTTAAGTACGGTTGCGGGAGCAGTTAACAAAGTTGTTCGGAATTATTCAGCCTCCTCATATCGCTGGGGAGGCGAGGAGTTTGCAGTTATTTTACAAAACAGGACCGATGAAGACGCAAGAAACTGCGCTGAACATTTAAGATCAGACATAGAGAATCAGAAAACTGTCACGCCGGAAGGTCATCCGCACCAACAAACGGTTTCGATTGGGTTAGTAAGCTTGCACCACGCGCCAAAACAGACAGTGGCGGAGCTAGTGAGGGAATTGGTCGAAGCCGCTGACCGTGCCATGTACCAAGCAAAGAAACAAGGACGAAATCGTGTAGCCCAAATTGACTTTGATAAAGAACCACTGAAGTGAGCTAAGAATTTAGTTCAAATGGTTTGTCATGCGAAGAGTCTACGCTTTCACAGGAATTCCAGGGACCGGTGTTCAGAGTGCCATAGAAAAACTCTGCTCAGCTGAGAAACTGCCTGCGAAAGTATTATGCCTTGATCAATACCTTTGGGAAGCGTTCGCTGAGGATGCTCGGAATAGAAAAGAATTGCTTCGACAAACGGAACTGAGAGATCAAGACGTCGAAGCAGGGCATAAACCTAATTGGTGGAAAATCCTCAAGCTACCAACAAGTGCAATACGATTCTACTGGAACCTCGGTGCGAAGAGGGCGTTATCCGAAATTGCTAGTTGCAAAGAGGAACAAATATTTCTTGCCTTTCATGCATGCTACTACAGCGATCATTTTAGATGGCGACTTTCCGCTGTCGATCCGGCAATCCTTTCCCAGTTCCAAATTACAGCCTTTTTCACACTTATCGATGATGTTTACGACATCCATCGTCGTCGCAAAGACGACGTAAGCGCCCAACGGATGGTTGCGGGACGAGATGAAGACGATGAGTGGGAGAGGGCAAAGAAACTGATAGAATTTTACCTCAAGTATCTCGACCAGCTTATCCGCTGGAGACAAGACGAAATTGTTCTCACCGATTTGTTTGCCGCCGCCAGTAGCGCTCCCTCCCACGTGTTTTCAGTTAAACACCCCATCAATAGCCTATGGAAGGTAATACAGAATCCTTACTTCTCATATTATTTCTCTCATCCTATTACAGCCATTCGTAGGCAAGAGAACTTTACCGACAGCAAGGACTATCATGAGATAAGAGAGATATCTTCCCAACTGCGGCTTATAACATCCCTTATCGAGCCCACAACTATAGATGAGTTCCGCATCAAGACAGAAAAGAAGTCGAATGATCAGGTCTCGTACTTCCCAAAACTAAGTGCGCGTTGGCCGACACTAGACGAGAATGCGAATCTCCTTTACACTCCCCCTGCTGGCGCTGTCGTGGGCGACGACAACCTATATGGAAGTGATAGTGCTCAGCTGTTGGGTTTGGAAGAAGAATGTGAAGAGTTATCCCAAGGAAAAGGTCCGGAGAATGTTCAAGGGCTGGTTTCACTCGCTGTCAAAAGCTTTGCTGATCGCGTGAATGAGGACATAACTTGGCGGGATCATCATCTGGTAGACCAGACCAAGAGAATCATTGTATTTCGCCCAATGCAGAACGGCACGAAGTCGCTTGGCGTGCAAAAGGAGCTGGAGTACTATACCAAACTGTCCCTCACCGGAGCCCCCGCCCATGGCTGTATCATCTATCACCCAGCGGGCGATGCACGGATGCGGACAATGGCTGTCGCACGTAACTTAGTCGAGACGTGGCGGGACCAAAGCGAGGTTGGGCCCAACCTCCGACCTCGAATAGACAAAATTGCGGTCTCCGACGTCAATAAACTAGTGGACAATATCTCAAATGCAATTGCGGCAGAGCCGGATCCGCAAGCGGGTGCTATTGATGCTGTATCAGAGCTTGAAAAACTTGTAAACTTCGAACCACCTATAAGTGAACCCACCCCATTGGGGCCGGGCCCAACCAGCACTGCCATCAATCGAGCAGAAGAGGTCCGGCAACGCGCCCTCCATTTTGCTGCGTTAGTAATCCAAGGGCAGAATTACGTTGATGTGCTTAGACGTCACAGTGGGCTGGACTTCAAATTTGTTGAGAACAAGAAACAGTTAATTGATAGCGTTGAGCATCACCAGGCTTTGTCATTCGAAGGAGGCTAACTTTCAATGTCAGTATTTGAACTTTATGTGCGAACGGAGAAAGAGGCTGAATCTTATCGCGCCCATCTCCGCACTATTAAGGAAGGGTTAGAGAAAGACGCCGTGGTACGAATAACACCGGACACTAACCTTAGATTGCCAGCGATTCGTACCTCTTACAACCTCTACGAAGGTGAAGTATCAGTGGCCAAATTACTAACCCAGATTGCCGCAGATTAGGGATTAGAATAACCTTCGGACTTCGGGCTACTGTTTTGGATTTTGGGTCGCAACCTTGGCAGCCTCATGCCTTGGCGGCTTTCGCAACTTCAACATTTGAAAGCATGATCGCGTGTGCATCAGCAACAAAATCACGAAGGCGTTGCTGCAGACTCGCGCGCACTTCGTCCAATATTAGATAGTCTTCTTTGAGGTCGGCCCATCTGAATTCCCAAGTTCGTTCCTTAGTTTCAAACTGAAGAGATTTACTGCAGACCGCTTCGGCTATTATTTCTGCAAGAAGGATTCGAAAGAGCGGTTCATTCTGTCCCTGGTATTCGGGCGCCGGCCCCAGATACCGCGATAAAGAAGGATGCCGAGCGGAGATCAATAACAAATGTGGCTTGCCCTCGTGGTCTGCCCAGCTGGCGCGGAACTTGCCAAAGTCTTCGTCCCTCAACTTAAACTCGAACGGGATTCCTCCTTCGTCAGTCTTTTGAACGACTTTCACATGGGCTGTGGCCTCGCGACCGTTGACCTCAGCTTTGATGTTTGCTTTGGCGTTTAACTTTCTTCCCTGAATAGTCACAGTACCGCTCGCATAGTTGGAACCAATAACGGGAATCAGTTCGCATCTCCCTCGAATCGGCAGCCCAGCACTGTCTGAGGAAATAAGCGATACCTGAGTAGGTGCTGCAACTACTTCTGGATATTTTGCGAACAATTCCAATGATCTTTTGCTGCCTTCGCGAACTCTATAGTTTTCATATTCAAATTCCAGCGGGTTTTCAAACGCGCGCTCTTCTATTTTCGTCTCGATTACTGAGGCCATGGCCTCAGCTGTTGGGAGACCCTCGCAAGTGGCTCGGATGATCACGCCCTCCTTGAGCTTTTCGCCCCGGACCGTAAAACTCCCTATCATTCGATCTGCCTTCTTCCGATGAGGCTTGAGGCGGAAAGGAGACCCGAGCACGGTAAGTGCCGGATCGTCAACTTCAATTACAATTTCTTTGTTATAATCATCCACTAGTTGACTCTTGACGTAGTAGGTTAATGCTCGTTCTTGGCCGATGGCGACATTAAGGTAAGTCGGAAAGATTAGCACCCCTTGCTTTGCAAAAGCGCTCTTGTCTACGTCATCATCTTTAGTAACATCTTCTAACTCTTCCAATTGCCGCTTAAGAAATTCGCTGGCTTTCTTAGCTAGTCGGTCTAAACGGTTCTGTGTATCTTCATTTGCGATTTCCCGTTGCGTTGAGCGCTGGGCTTCGCGGTCCTTGGCTATCAACGTTCTGAGGCGCTCGCTAGGAATTAAGAACAGAGCCTTTGTAAACGGGTGCTCCCGAATGAGGCCATGCTGACGATTGGGATCGATGAGCAATGAAGGGTTTTCGCTAGTATGTGGGAAATCCTTCTCTCGCCTTTCATCAAATTCCCTTAGCAGGATGTCAATGTGGGAGCATTTAAGTCGGCCGAAATATCTTCGTCCATATTGGTCTCGCTCAAACTCTGGAAACAGCAAACTGCATTCGTGGATTGCCCGCCACCCCTTAATCAGAAGGCCAGACCGACGAAATCGATCGGTAGTATCCTCAAAGGCGTCAGGCGATCTCCAGATCTTCAGGGCTCCAGTGACACCAGAATATCCGGGGATCTCAAATTTCTCTTCCCATGCAAGTTCGCCATACGGACGAGCATAAACCAGACTTTCTGCTTCAGTGGATGGTTGATTCATGTTCTGTGCAAGGACTTTTGTCTTCGACTGCTCGGACAGAATATCGCGTAATGCAAAATGCCGTGGAAGGTCACGAACTATGTTTTCGAACCTCGGCATTCTCTTCTGGCTTTCAACTTGTAATGTTACGACCGTGCCATTCCCCCTGGGGATGTGTAGCCGGGCGCGAATGTCCTTTGTAACTCTTCCATTCTCTAGTGGGATGAATTGAGGTTTAGCAGTCAACTGAGACTTATAATAGCGTTCATCCTTGATCGACTCGACAGTCATGGTGCCGAGTTCTGTGCAGTCTTTTGCGCCCCGCGCCATAAAACCACGATCTCCCTCTTCGCTACGTCGCGTCCCAACGTCTCCCAACTTGCTTCTCATCTCGTCGAGCGTCATGCCTTCAGCCCTGTCATGAACGATAATGAAAGAGGGCTGCGCACCGCGTTGCGAAAGATACTCGATGAGGATGGGGCCTCCGTCTTCGGAGCGCAGCCTGTTCTTGTATAGGCGGTGATAACTGTCATCGCAGTTTGTAATCAGTTCCACTAAGGCATCGAATACATCTCGAATCGCGAACCCGCGATTGAATTGGTAATAGCGAGCAGACAAATGAATATCGATCGCTTGTCCAAGTTTCATGGCTTTCCTCCTATCGCCTTCGCTGGACCCAACAGGTTCGCAAATTGCGTCTTGCACGAAGCCAAAAACTGAAGTACCTCCCGATCGTTTACGAGTTCGGCCATCGACGATATTCGATTAAACTTAATTCTGATAGTTTCCAATGGAGCATCAGGACTACAATTGAGCAAATCTGTAAAAGCGTATCGGGAAACGTCAGAGAGATCTCGTTTCGCGAGAAACATCTGAAATATTGGTTCGGACTTTATCTTGCTCAGAAAGCGCTGGGCCTCTCTTTTCGGAACTGCGGTAGTGGTGGTCGCCAAGCCGGTCTTGAGGAGAGACTCATTCCTTCTCAACCATTCGGCGCCTGCTGGAGTCAGCTGCCAACCGTCTCGCGATTTTCCGCGCTGTTCCATCCCAGAGCGTCCCGTTACAAGCGAGCCGTTTTTCTCTTCACTAGCATGTACTAGCGCTTTACGTACTAGTTCCTTATCGGGGTAGTCGTAAAGTTCCCATCTAAAGCGGTTCGCCGCCACTTCCATGCACTTGGTGGCAATTTCTTCTGTGTGGACCTTGGTGTGTGTTCCTCCAAGAAGGGACAGGGCGTATACCGCGATGTGCATACTCTTTACATCTTCATTTGGCATTGCAGTACTCACTGGTTCAGCTTCTTTTATAGAGAACGAGGAATTTCTCCGTCCTGGTGGTTTTTGTTCCCCGTCTGCTTCTTCTGACATCCGGAATCTCATCCTGAACTATACAGTCGGTGACGAAACGACCTTCAGTTACGCGACTAGCTAGTGCGCTGAGTACGGCAGCAGTGTCTCGCGTCTTCCCGTTCCGGTTGAACTCACCCACTATGAGAACGCAAAAGTGCTTGCGCTTTAGGACTCTGTAAATCTCCTTAAGACATTTCTCCATTTGCTTCTCGTAGATTGCTTGCCTGGCTGTGAGGCGCCTGTCCAATTTCTGCCAGTCTTTTTCTCCTAGAAACCAAAGCCGAAGGCGGTTATCCCTAGCGTAGTCCAGAGCCCCGTAATACGGTGGGCTAGTAAGAATGAAGTCCATGCTCTCGTCAGAGAAGTTCAAAGTCTGAGCATTACTTCGCCGAATTTCATAATCGGCAGATGACCATACTTTCTTAATCTGTGTTCTTTTGTAAGCGCGCTCTATTTTCTTTCGTAAGCGATCGACCACCGAGCGATATGAATACATCTCAGCGTATTGTTCTCGTGGAAATAGATTGATACGCAGATATGGAACCATGTGACTGGCCGGATAAGAAAGGAAACCAGGTCGCTGATGATGAAGAATCCCGCATAGACAAGAGGCTAAGAACCAATCTCGTTTTGCGACGCAATAGTCGAACGCCGCCAGAGTTTCTTTAAGCGTTCGCGGGTGAAAGAACTGCCTCACCCACAGATCTGTACGTCTAAGATCATAGCTCTCGAAATTCTTGTTGACGTACGCAGTCATCTTTTCGAGGCGTTTTACAGCGGAGTTGTAATCAGGAGGTGCTTGAAGCTTTCCTCGGGTGAGACAGTAGGCATAAATGCTCAAGTCGTTCGCGGCGGCTTTCCTTCCCAACAGTAAAGCTTGCAGCGGCACAGCCCCAGAACCTGAGAAAGGATCGCAAACCCATTGCTTGGGTTTAGTGAAATGCTCAATCAGAGCAGCGACGGTACCGGATTTTAGTTTTCCCACATAAGGCGAAAGCTGCTGTAGTGTGCTCTCCCTTCCATTAAAAGACCCGTTCCAAAGACCGTTAGCCTTCATGCTTAGCAGCGCGGATTTGTGCGATTTTTGGTTCATTAGACTTAGTATGTTCAATACTGGTGATTCAGACGGATCAAACGCTGCTCCGGCCAAGCTTCCGCCGTTCTATATTTTTTGCCAGGTTCAAGCCTCTCTTGGACAAATGCCAACCACTTGACCAATCTCCAATGACGTAGCCCCATTCCTTTAATGACGCTTCTCCTAGAATCAACTGAATGAGAGCCAGATCCGGAACCTTCTTCCCATCGACCCAAGTGAAAAAGTCCTCAGGATAAGTGACATTGGTCTGCGCAGCTATTCTCTCTATGCGAACACGCTTACGAACTGCGCCACAAAGGTAAAGCACAAAGGCAATCTGCGGCACGAGTGAATCCCAGTTGGTACGGTGCAAACGCTGAAGATTTTCATAATAGGCCGGAGCCCATGGAAACGTTGATGGGTTTGTTCTAATCATTTTCTTCTCCTGCAGTTTTCTCTTTTTCGCGTGAGCGAACTCGAATGGATCGACACGGCCGCCGGGGCTACTCCTTCATATGTTGCCAACGAACTTCAACGCTGGAGATAGAGTTTTCACCGTTCTTCAGCGTATATCCTTGGCGCCCCTGCGGTAGTACTAACCCCTCACTACGTAGCCACGCGAGGCAAAGATAGACCTGATAATTGGGAATCTCCGCGCCATGTTCAGTGTGTAATGGCATCAAATCCTCGGACGCAAACAGCCTACCGCCAGCTCCAACCACGGTGAGCTTCTGCATTAAAAGTGCCAAAACGGTATGGGGAGCCTTATGCTGATATTCTTCGCTGTCTCGTCTGGACCAGCCGATCTTCACTAGCGTGTCACCTTCGCGAAGAAATCGCGGATAGCCATCTGCTTTTCCTGAATTTCGAGTCGCTTTTCGAGATCTGCGTGATCTTTGGACAGTTGCTGAAGCGGTATTCGCTCTCGCTTTAGGCCTCTCCTCAAAAAGAGGACCTTTCGCCTGCTCTGTCTTAGCGTCGTCAGCCAAACTGTGAATTACCTTTGCCCACGAAGTAAGCCGCAGAACATCCGAGTAGTCACCTCTCGAAGCCGCTCGCCCCAATAGTTCGCGTAAACCGTTTTCGCAACTCTCCAAGAGCCTCAAAGCATTCGTATTAGCCATAGCCCCATTATACCCAAGTCCCTATACCGAGTCAAGTGTGGGATTTGGCTCTATTATAGTCGCCCTAGTCGCTATAGAGGAGGGGGTAGCTCTTAATTGAGTCAATATCTCCGCTGTCCCACCCTACGGATATATACCAAAGATGCGTTCGAAGAAGGCGGCGACGGCGGCGTCGACTTTTACTGAATTAGAATGGCGAAGGAAGTGATGGGTGTCGTCGGGGATTACGAGTTCTTCGAAGGGGACGCCGGCCTTTTCCAGACGTCGGACCAGGTCGGTGGTTTGGCTGAAGCGAACGTTGCGATCGTCGTCGCCGTGGATTAGAAGGACGGGGGATTTCCAGGTGGCGATGGATGAGACGGGGGACGACTGCCAAGCGATGTCGAGGGCTGCTTGGGTGTCGGGCGGTTTCTCGTAGCGATTTTCCAGTAAAGATTGGGCACGCTCCGCGGTCCAGTTGTGCACGCCGTGGATGTCAACCCCGGCGGCGAACAGCTGTGAATCGCGCGCCAGTGCTAGCGCGGTGAGAAAGCCGCCGTAGGAGCCGCCGTATATGCCGATACGGTTTGGATCAACTTGCGGAAGCGTGCGCAGGTACTCGCTAGCTGCCTTCACGTCCTGGTACTCGGCGGCGCCTTGTGCACCTGCGTTCGGCGGCCGGTGAAAGTCGTGACCGTAGCCGATGCCCAGACGATAATTCACTGACAGCACGATGAAGCCGCGGCTGGCAAGATACTGGTTCATTGCGTATGAGTTGGAGTAGTAGTCGGAATAGTGCCAACCGAGCAGCATCTGGCGTGGTGGTCCACCGTGGACGAAGACGATGGCGGGGCGTTTGGTGGGTGGCTGTTGAGCGTGATGCGAGGGGACCAACGCGTTACCGCGTGATAGTTGATATGTAGGGGCGTCCCGCCGTGGGCGCCCCTTGTCTTGGCGGGAGACGAGTGGCGACAAAGGGGGCGCCCACGGAGGGACGCCCCTACAGTCGTATCCACAATTCACTTCCGGTGAGGTAAAGCTGAGCTGAGGTGTGCCGGGCGGCTCGAAGAGTTGCGCGTGAATCTCGACTCCATCGGGTGCTTTGAAAACGACTTTCTTTGGCACCACGAGTTGCGACGAAGGGAATTCTGCCGGCACGCGGTCCTGAGCAAGCACGCGCGGCGTCCGGTCTTGCACGCGCGGAATGCGGTCTTCGCCAAGGGTGCGCGGTGTGGCGCCAACGATATCGGCGGGCATGACCATCGGGAGCGGCGGACGCTGAGCTGTGGCCCCGATGAATGCGATGTGTTTGCCGTCGCCGGTTATGAATGGTGTCCACTCAAGTCCTTTGCCGGGAGTCATGACCACAGGCTCGGCTTTGTCTACGGCAACCCTCACGATGTGACGACGGTCTATGTCGTCCGGATCTGTTCCTGCATTCGCTGCGAAGAAGAGTTGACGACCGTCTGGGCTGATAGAGATGTATTCGGCCATGTAGTTGCCGGGCGTCAGCAACAAGGGCTGGCTAAGATTGCCGGCGGCATTCCCAGCGGCGCTCCCAATGGCATTCCCACCGGCGTTCTCACTGAGCGAATAGAGATGCGGCCAGCCGTCGAGGTAAGAGAGAAAGACGATGCGTCCTGCCGCGGCCCAATGCAAGTTTGTCCCGCCGTGCGTGTTTGGCGGCGAGCCGCGCAGTGTAAACGGATTTTTCCAAAGCTCTCGCGCTTCGCCCGAAGAAGCGTCCGCGGTCCAGATGGCCCATGCTTGCGGACGCTGTCCCAGGACTGGCTCAGGTACACCGCCCGTACCCGGTCGTCGCACGAAGGCGATGCGCTTTCCGTCAGGCGACCATCGCGGGCTGGAATCGCGCGATGTCGAGGGCGCGAGATAAACGATCGGG
>Ga0070697_100000146_pt1 | contig 57392 bp, 49 predicted proteins | sample KBSK1501metaG_FD_65475 | JGI IMG/M metagenome (GOLD analysis project Ga0070697, IMG submission 65475) | Corn, switchgrass and miscanthus rhizosphere microbial communities from Kellogg Biological Station, Michigan, USA - KBS K1-50-1 metaG | ecosystem: Host-associated > Plants > Roots >... | reverse complement strand
CCGTCCGTGCCGTTCAAGGCAGGCGAATTGAGAAACTTCGACAAGTCATTGATGGTGATCTGCTTCAGATTCAGAGTGCCGTGGAAGGGCGTGGTCTCAGGGCGACCGCTGACAACCGGCCCGCCTTTGCCTTGTAAACGTACTTCCTGCGATCCCGACCCTGAGATATGCGCAGCGGCATCGATGGTAAATGGCTCGTTGAGCGAGAAATCCTCTGGATTGACATCAATATGGTCGTACAGCGAAGGAGTCTTGCTCTTCGTTTGATCCAGAATCGATAACTGTCCATTGCTGATCGTGAGTTTCCCAAGCGAGAGTTGCTCACTGCCTGAAGGTGGTTGCGTAGCTTGCGGTGCTGATTGCGGCGAAGGCTGGCTGGCCGGAGTCTGCGGAGAAGGGTTCCGCGTTGGCTGTGTTGGGGACGCAGGCTCTGCGCTTTGCGACGGGTGACCCAACGAAGCAAAGTTCCACACGCCCGCACTATTCTTAATCAGGTTTACAACCGGACGCTGCAGGTCTAACGAACTCATCTCGATCTGCTTGTGCAGCAAAGGCGCGAACTTTACCGACACATCAAGTTCTTGTGCTTTGATGAAAGGTGCGTCGGCACTGAAATGGGTATCGTCATTGATGGCCGGGTTCTGCACCCGGAAGCTCGGTGGCCACACTTTCAGATGCATATCGCCAAGAGTTACGGCGCGTCCCAGGCGCTTTTCGAGCTGCGACTGGATAGTCCCACGGTACTTGTTAACATCGAAGGTCGCCGCAAATATGATGAGAGCTGCCGCCATCAGCAGTATGAAGGCGCCGATCCCTGCAACTACTCTACGCATGATCTCCTCCATGCCCGCCGTTCGATCCGCCAGGCCATAAATCGCCATAAATCTTGGATGAGATTGACGATCAGGGGTTGGCTTCGTAATTAACTGACAGGAAGGACTTTAACGTTTTCCTAACCCTGCCAATGCGGTTCGTATTCGCGCGGATGATTCTGGGCAGCTGAATACCGGCTATGAAGATTCCAGTGGCGAGACTCTGCGGACCCACCATACCTCGTATTACCCATTTCGGACGCTTCCTCCCTGGCACAAAACCGGACCCTGGTGTTGCATCTTGAGGAACAGATGGGGCGTCAGCATCTAAGCGAACGTGGTTGACGGCAAGAAAATGCAGACTAGGTGCCATCGGAGCGGACGCATCCCGATTGGTTGCGCATAGACCTCAGAGGGTGCTCTTCCATTCCATCCCCTGCGCTTCACTGCCAGGGGAGAAGTACCGAAAACCACCACGCCTAAGCAACTTAAGGTCAGGTTCGACCATCCCTTCCAATGCCGTAGCGCTTCTGGAAGGCGGGCAGGGTCTGGAAACATATGTCTGCAGCGACAGCAGGAGTTGCCGAAAGGCAACGAAGCGTTCACTTGCCAGGGTCTTCATCCCGCGCAACAAGAAGCACGATTAGGTTCACCGAGCTCCTGAAGCCTCATGTGTGGTCTCTGCTCCTCGGATTAGTCGCTGTGGTCGGTGAAGGCCTAGCCAACCTGCTCCAACCTTGGCCGCTGAAGATCGTGCTCGACGATGTCCTGCGCTCCCGCGAGAGTCATGCGACCGTCATGCACTGGCTTTATCGCTTTGTCGGAAACGACAAGATGGCACTTCTGACATTTGCTTGCCTCGCTGTCTTGGCGATTGCCGTGTTGGATGCCCTGTCCAGTTACTTCGAAAAATATCTCACGACCAGCGTAGCGCAATGGGTCAGCTATGATCTGCGTAGGACAGTTTATCTGCACATCCAGAAACTATCCCTCGCTTTTCACGATCAGAATCGCACCGGCGACCTGATCAGTCGCGTCACCAGCGACATCGATTCGATCCAAAGCTTCATCATGCAGGGCCTGCTGGGAGCTTTAGTGAATCTGATCACGCTGATCGGCATGACTGTTGTGATGTTTTACGTCAACTGGAAATTTACTCTCATCGCGCTTTCCGTGGCTCCGGCGTTGTTCGTCATCGTTTATTCCTACACCCGCAGGATCAAGAAAGCATCACGCGCCGTTCGCAAAAAGGAGGGTGAAATCACTTCCGTTGTTGAGGAGGTCTTGTCCTCCATTCGCGTGGTAAAAGCCTTCGCCCGCGAAGACTATGAAGTTCGCCGGCTTGAGGAAGAAGGGCTGGAGGGAGTCGAAATCGCTTTGCGCGCACGGAGCTTGAAAGCGAAGTTGACGCCAATCGTTGACGTGATCGTAGCCGTGGGAACTTGCCTGGTCCTATGGTTCGGCGCTCGCCTCGTCTTATCTGGAAATCTGTCAGCCGGCGCGCTGGTGGTTTTCATTCTGTATCTCGGCAGAATGTACAAGCCGATGCAGGAACTTTCGAAAATGACTGACACTTACTCGAAAGCGGCGGTTGGCTACGAACGCATCAGGGAGATCCTGGAAACTGACCGCGAGATCAAAGACATACGGCGAGCGGTTTCCGCCCCACGCTTCAAAGGGCACATTGAGTTCGACCATGTATCGTTCTACTACGTCCCTGAGAGTCCCATTCTCAAAGAGGTGAGCTTCGAGATCCAGCCAGGCGAAGTCGCGGCGCTGGTGGGGCCCACTGGCGCCGGGAAAAGCAGCATCATCAGTTTGGTCGCCCGGTTTTATGATCCGATTTCCGGTTCGGTGAAGATCGATGGTGTCGACATCCGCAAATTTCGCCAGAAGTCTTTGCGCCAGCAGATCAGTTTTGTTTTGCAGGAAACAATGCTTTTCCATGCACCGATCTGGCAGAACATCGCCTATGGCAAACCCGAAGCTTCCCGCCAAGAAATCATTCGCGCTGCCGAACTTGCGAACGCAAGCGAGTTCATCGACAAGTTACCCGAGGGCTACGATACAGTGCTCGGGGAGCGGGGGATGACGATCTCAGGCGGCCAGCGCCAGCGCATAGCGATTGCGCGAGCGGTCGTTCGGAACACTCCCATCCTGATTCTGGACGAGCCCACCACGGGTTTGGATTCGGCTTCGGAGAAACTCGTGATTGAGGCCCTCGAGCGGCTCATGCGGAATAGGACGACCATCGTGATTGCGCATCGCCTCTCCACGGTGCGCGACGCGGACGTCATCTTTGTCGTTCAGGACGGACGCATCGTCGAACAAGGAAAACATGACCAACTCCTGGAACGCGGAGGACTGTATTCCGAGCTTTACGAAATCCAATTCCATGAGGAAGGAAGTATCGAGCCGCACGGTTCGCGCTCGATCTAGCTAGAGTCCGTCCAATTCTGCAATACGGGACTTAACCACTGCTGTGTATTGATCGGCTTCTTTCTGGGAGTAGCCGCCCGCACGAAACGCATCTTCAATCTGTGCGTCCGAAAGCTGAGCCAATTGCGAGCCAATCCACCGCGCATCTTCCCTGGGAATGTGTTTGCCAATCCAGCGGGTTCGCATCTTGCCGAGAAAGAATGGCAGGTTGAATACGTAAAGGAATGGTGGATGCGTTGGAAAAGCAAAATCCACGTTACTCTTCGTCACCTTCGAGATGAACTTGGAACGCCGGTAAGCAGCGAAATTGTGCTTCGTGATCTTGTCGCTGTAACTCTTGCCGCTTCTGCCGAACGATGCGCCGAGGTCGCTCACTTCGTACAGTGTCTGATCGGGATTCGCGTGACCTTCAAAAATCGCATTGTTTTGATCATTCAAGTCCCAATTGCTTAAGAGCGCCATCATAACCCGCAATCCGTTGAACTCTCGCGTGCCCTGGAATGGGTTGCGCCGCCAACTCCAGTTGCCAATTTTCTTACCATTCTTGTTTCTCTGGAGTCGGACACCCTTCACCCTGTTCTCTTCAACGAATTCCTGTCCGCGCTTCAGAGGCGGCAGCCCTTCTATTGTCGCCACTGGCAAAAAATAGTTTTCATTCGTAAGAAAGCCGACCGCCCAGAGCAGGCGAGTGGCAACCGTTTCTGGCTGGGCCTCAGGACCGGTCTTGGCTTTCCATTTTGTGCCATCACTGTCCCGGACATCGAATTTTGGGCTCGTCCCGGAATCGTCTTCCTTGACGAACGTCAATGGTGCGTGCGGCTGCCCCGCCGGACCGCCAGGGCCATGGTAAAGGTTGCGGGTCTTGATATCGACGGGTTCGATCCACAAGAGAGGACGCTGGGTTGCGATCGCTGCTGCGTGAAATTGCTGCGCTGATAACAGGAAGGGGATACTCCCTATCATTCCGCAAAGAACGAGGCTGCGCAGCTTCCTTGAAGTCACCAATGCGTTCCCGTTGTCCCGATCATCATGAAATTGGACACAGCAAAGCGGTTCTCAGATGCCAGGCGATCAATGCCGGTTGTTTGCCCAATCCGTCACCCCGGCAGCTCTGATCTGCATCCAAACGCCTGGTAGAAGGCGAATTGGTGAAACTACTCATACAGCCCGCGGATGGCGTCAGCCGAGTGCTCAAAGGCATTAGGAAGGCAAAAAGAAGTGTGGAGATTGTCATCTTCCGCTTTGACTGGGACGAGATTGAGCGAGCTCTGGTTGATGCCGTGGAAAGAGGCGTATTTGTCCATGCTCTGATTGCTAACACCAATCGGGGTGGCGAAGACCACCTGCGGCGTCTGGAAAAGCGGTTGCTAGAGAAGGGCGTTTCGGTGGTGCGTACTGCGGGCGACCTTCTCCGATACCACGGCAAGATCATGCTCGTAGATCGCAAGGAGCTTTACCTGTTGGCATTCAATTTCACACACATGGATATGGAACACAGTCGCAGTTTTGGCCTGATCACAAGAAATGCGAAGTTCGTTCAGGAAGCAGCAAGACTTTTCGACGCCGACACCAAACGCCGGACCTACGTTGCGCGATATTCCAAGTTTATTGTGAGTCCAGTCAATGCCCGCAGGGAGCTCGCCACATTCCTGAAAGGGGCAAAAAAAGAACTGCTGATTTATGACCTCAAGGTCAGCGATCCCACGATGCTGAGAATTCTGGATGAGCGGAGGGGTGCCGGCGTGAACGTTCGCGTCATCGGGGAAGTGAGTCGAGGGAGGCTGCCCGCACGCACCCTGAGCCGGCTTAGGTTGCACGCCCGCGCCATTCTGCGGGATCGGCAGGATGCTTTTGTCGGAAGTCAGAGCCTGCGCCAGCTCGAACTCGACGCAAGGCGCGAAATCGGCATGATCTTTCGAAATCGCAATACTGTTGCGACGCTGGTCCGAACTTTCGAGGAGGATTGGGGGGCATCTGAGCCGAATCAAGAAATCCAGGCAGCTGCGTGGGAAATCGGAAAAACTGCGAAGAAGGTTGCCAAGGCCGTGAGCAAAGACCTGCCGCTAGCCCCTGTCGTCAAGGAAGTGTTGAAGGAGATCCGTAAGAGATCGAAATCCAGTCTAGGTGCTAAGAAAATGGAAGAAACGGTCGAAGAGGCTGTCAGAGAAGGAGTCAGAGAGACGGTGAAAGATGCGGCGAGAGAAGTAATGCAAGAAGCGGTGAAGGAGGCCGCCAAAACTGCGAAAGCGGCACAGTAGCGCCTTTCCGCGCGGCGGGCTGAGTGCTGCAGGACGTGCGGTGGTACTTGCGTGCACAGTTGCGTATTTAGCAACACTGGTACGCGCGCAAGCACCCTTAAATCCGCCCACGCAACCTGGTGAGGACCGTATCATTCAAGACTTCCAGGCTCGCGTCTCGCACTACGTGGAACAACGCCGGAAGCTGGCGGGAAACTCCCCCAAGCCCACCACGTCTTCCGAGAAGCTGGACACTGCCCAGCAAGAACTTGCGCGCAAATCACAAGTCACTCGATCGCAATCTGAGCGTGGAGACATTTTTTCGCCCGAGATTGCGGCCTATCTCCGTCGGCAGATTGCAGCCACTTTGGCGGGACCCCAGGGTAGAAGAATTCGATCAAGTCTGCATCGAGCCGAGCCGATCCAGGACGTGCCATTACATGTGAATCAAGTCTACCCGCAGAAATTGCCCTTGCAGTCCACACCACCCTCATTATTGCTGAACCTTCCTCCGCTGCCCAAGGAACTGCAGTATCGAATCGTTGGCCGGAACCTGGTACTGCTGGATGTTACCCCTAAGCTTATCGTCGATTTTGTTCCCTCGGCGATCCCGTCAGACAAGGACTGAAATCGCATGCTTCGCCGTTGGCTCTTGTTGTTGCTTGTATGCGCCCACCTCTCGCAGGCGAGCTGCGGAAGTCCACCACAACAGCCCGCAGTCGTTCTCTCAGCGGCGCCGCAGCAGGCCCAACCTGGTCTCGATCTTCGGCTGCCTCTGGAATCGAGCTCCGTCCGCTTCGCTGTAATCGGAGACAGCGGTACGGGCGGGCGCGGGCAGTACGAGGTAGCCCAGCTTATCGAAGCCTATCGCAAGCTCGTCAAATTTGATTTCGTCATTATGCTGGGCGACAACATCTATGGCGGACATCACTCATCCGATTTTCGGAGCAAATTTGAAGAACCTTATAAGCCTCTGCTTGACGCCGGAGTGAAGTTTTACGCGTCACTCGGAAATCATGATGATCCGGCTCAGGAGCGCCTGTATAAGCTGTTCAACATGGGCGGCGAGCGTTATTACACTTTCAAAAAAGGGAACGTGGAGTTTTTTGTGTTGGACAGCAACTATATGGATCCGGGTCAACTCGCGTGGCTCGAGCAGAACCTGAAAAAATCCGACTCGAACTGGAAAATAAGCTACTTTCATCATCCTCTATATTCCGATGGCCGCACCCATGGACCCGATCTGGACCTCCGCATACGATTGACGCCACTCTTTGAGCGATACTGTGTCAATGTGGTGTTCTCAGGCCATGAACATGTCTACGAGAGACTGAAGCCACAGGGGTCAACCTTTTACTTCATTCTGGGCAATTCCGCCAAGCTCATGACTCACGACTTCAACTCGTCTGAACAAATGAAAAAAGGCATGGATACTGATCGTGCTTTCATGCTGATCGAGATTTCCCGTGACCGTTTGTATTTCCAGGTGATTTCTCGCGCCGGGAACACACTCGATTCTGGAATGGATGAGCAGCTTCCATGCCTGCCTGATTCGCCATAGCTTCCTGGTTTCAGGGCCAAATCTTGCAGTAACACGGAATCCAGCAGACCGGGGGCTAGAAGCATAGGAAATTCAAAATCTCGCGTCACATGACCTACAGGGAGAACCCGCAAGGATGCGTCCGGTGCTCGCGAGCGGTCGTCGTGGATATTGTTGCCGAATTAGGGCGCAGGTTGGCCTAACAAAAGGACAGCAGAGCGGCAGTGTGCTCGGCCTTACCTTCTGACTAGCAGTTATTTCGGAGCGATTCGGCGCACTCAGGTCAGTCGCTTGCCTTTCGAGTCCAGCAGCGGGTCTCGTTTGAAATTTCGCATGATTGATTGGGCCCAGCATCGAGGCTTAGGCCGTGGCCGTCGCTCTTGCCCAAGATGGCAAAGACGGCGTCTAAGGTCTTCTGCATGCCGCGTGGAGCGAACAGGCCAAAGCTCCTGACAGCGTGTCGGTAACGTTCTGGAATGTGCTGGCTCCAACGCTCAACGAACTCCTCCGGCGAGCACTGCACCGACACCTTGCCCCGCAACTTCTTGTCTTTGTACCAAAACCGGAGGACTGCCCCTTCCACCTCAGTGACGCGACTCTGTGCAATCGGTGGTCGCCTGACGTTCTTAGAGTGTCGATCTCGGGCATGCCGAAACCCGGCAGCAGCGTCTCAAGCTTGATGTCGTCCGTGCGGCCACGGGATAGCAAGATGTCGACCAGGAACAACCTTTAGCCGCTTGAGCGGACGGAGAAAGCCTCACGCACGGAGACGACTTCGGACGGTGGCTTTCGCACATCGCGTAAGGGCTTTACCGGATACCTGGTCAGGTATTCACCGTGACAGCGGCCAGATACAGTATTTGCGGTAGCGCGAATTTTCCGCTATGGCCGGCGAATCTTGCAGCATGGTCGCAGTAATTTGGCTGCACACAAGAGCTGCAATAATTCCTGTGCGTGGCAGCCAACTGATGCCCGTGATACATCCTCTCAAACCAAGCATCAGCGCCGAAGAAGCCGGCTGGGTCATTTATTCCTCGTTTGGAGGTGCAGTCAATGAAGAAATTATTGGGTGCCATAGGGGTTCTGATAGCAGCGCTTGCGCTTTCAGCCCTCGCACAGGGGCCGGGCAGGCTCTCGCCGGACGACCAGCGCGAGTTCGACAAGTACTACACGAAGTGGGTCAACGATACCCGCCGGAACGACCGGGACGACATTGCCAAAGATGTGGGGCACATGCGGGAGATCATGAACCGCAATCAGATTCCCGCCGACGTGCCCTTTGAGCGGATCGCGAGCACGGGAGACGCCTACGCTGTCGGTTACTATCGTGGCCGACTATCGACCGACGAGCAGCGGGAATTCGACAAGTACTACACCAAGTGGGTGAACGACACCCGCAAGAATGACCGGGATGACATTGCGAAGGACGTACGCCGCATGCAGGAAATCATGGCGCGAAAGAACATCCCGGCGAATGTGCCCTTTGATCAGATTGCCAGCACTGGTGATCCCCGTTCGGAAGGCTATCCGGCACGGCGGGACTGGCGACAGAAGCTCTCTTCCGACGACCAACGCGACTTCGACCGGTACTATGCAGAGTGGGTCGAGGACACTCGCGCGGACGATCGCGATCGGGTTGCCAAAGATGCCGGATACCTGCAAGCAATCATGGCACGGAACGGCATCCCTGCAGATGTGCCCTTCGATCACATCGCGGCTGTCGGGACCTACGCGGATACAAGGTACCCGGACGCCACTCGCGCCTGGCAGGGAAGGCTTTCGGCTGACGACCAGCGTGAGTTCGACAAACACTACGCAAATTGGCTGGAAGACACGCGCCGCAACGATCGCGACGACATTGACAAGGACGTGCGCCGCATGCAGGACATCATGGCGCGGAACGACATTCCTGCCAATATTCCTTACGACCAGATCGCGTCTCCCGATGCCGGTCACTACCACTAAGCCTTGCTTAACACCGGAGGTGCATCGGCATGCACCTCCATTTTCTTTCGCGATCCGCCGGAACGTTAGCCCGGATGCTTCCCCCCAAAAACGGCAGCCTAGTGTTTGCAAAGATTTTCTCCCAACGTCATAACCACTTCCGCTTCCTTACTGTACTGTGTAGGCAAGAATGTCTTGCTGAATCGGGCTCGCCGCTGAAGAAAACGCACTGTTGGCCCGGCTGCCCACCAATCGAATCGTGCCCACAACAAGCACCAGAATGACGGCCAGCATTACAGCGTATTCAGCGATGTCCTGACCTTGCTCGTTGCTCCAGAGCGTCTGAAGAAACTCTTTCATGTGCTCCTCCTTACCACGTTGCTGCCCTCACTTCGTAGGTTGCTTCATGCCCAGAAATAGCGCATCTCCTGCACCTGTTTCATTAAAGAACCCGTAGATAATTGCGCGTCATCTAAGTAGCCCTGAGGAACTGCAACATGAGCCAACGGGAGACGCCGGCCTTGCGTCATCGCCTGAACGATGATGCTTTTGATGTGATTTTTCGTACCGCTCGAACCTACAACGGGTGGCTGGATAAGCCCGTGTCAGATGAGACTCTGCGAAACATTTACGACCTGATGAAGCGGGGACCCACGAGCGCCAACGCGTCGCCCGCCCGGTTCCTGCTCCTGCGGACGAAGGCTGCCAAGGAGCGACTGCGTTCGGCGCTCGCGCCGGGCAACGTGGAGAAGACGATGTCCGCGCCTGTGACAGCGATCGTCGCTTATGATCTTCGCTTCTACGAGAAGCTGCCGAAACTTGCCGCGCACAATCCGAGCTTTCGAGACTTATTCGCGAACAACCCGGAACTCGCAGAAGCTACGGCAAAGCGAAACAGCACGCTGCAAGGCGCATATTTCATTATCGCGGCTCGCGCACTTGGCTTGGACTGCGGACCAATGTCGGGATTCGATAACGCCAAGGTCGATGAGGAGTTCCTCGGCGCGGGCGTCGAGCGCGAGGGAATGTGCGAAGAGTACGTGCCGGGAACGATCAAATCGAACTTCCTTTGCAACATCGGTTATGGCAATTCGGCATCGGTGCGTCCCGTGCGCCGCGTCTAGAATTCGGAGAGGTTTGCCACGTGCTCTGAGTGGTGTCACCGTTTCCAGCGTGCAAGCGCTACGCCACCACAAGGGAAGCTCGCTCGACTCGTTGTTTCGATGGAGCCAGCACGATCAACGCTTCGCCGATCACAACAAGCACAGCCGATCCAACCAGAAGTCCTAGGCGTTATCCCCGGGCGTCCAGAAATCGCTCTGGGCGGCCTTCACGAACCACGCCTACTCCCGGAACTGGCTAATGGCGAGTGATCGTGCCTTAGGCGCTTCCACGAGTCGGGTAAGATCGGTGTGACTTGTAGCGCCTTCCAAGAGGAAGAACGCTTTTGCGGAGTCAGGAGAGCCTCGCCCCCTGCGAATTATATCGGAAGATTCGTACAAAGCCCGGTCGTTTGGAACAGCACAGTTCGGAAATCTCCCTTATCTTTACAAAACGTTGAGTCGGTTTCGGTACTGACTTTCACCAACCAACAGACTAAGCAGGAACCCTATGAGTACGATCACGACAAAAGACGGCACACAAATCTACTACATCGACTTAGGATGGCACTCCCTACAATTTTCCCTACAGTCAGCCCGTCATCTGAACACCGAAACAGGACATCGGCCCGGCGGCGTGTTACGGTTTGAGCATGGGTCGTGATGCCGCCCGCGCGGCCGCGTCGTCTTGTTTGGAAGAGGATCGGCTTGGAGCGAGTAATCGGAAGGTTAAGAGCAACGGCGGGCCATCACAACCTCGTCTAAGACGTATGGCTCTCCTGTATCGTCGTTGGGCAATTATTGCGGGGTTCCTCTTAGATTTCGGGGTAGATTTTCTCAGTCTCCTTCGCCACACTCTTCTGAATGTTGTCCGCATTTGTGACGCCCTGAGCAGTACCGTCATCCTTCTCGCCAATGAAGATTTTTGCTGTGTCTCCTGGCGCGACTGAGTTCGCAAAGGCAACTAGCGTCTTCAGCAAGTCCTTCAGATCCCCATTTCAATGGGGGCTGGCGCTCGGTTGCCTTGCAGCCCATTCAAGCGTGTACCAGACGTGTGTAGCTTAACGTGCGTTGGGCCGAGTCGAAAATTCTGGAAAAGTTGTCCGCGCAAGGTACAAATATCTTGACCGGTTCGGGGGTTTTTGGGAGCTTGGATCGGTCCTGACTGTGCCCAGGGTCCAACGCTTTGCATCAAGGCACGTCTTGAAGGTCTCCACCGCCCCTTTTGTGATTGCGGACACCTTGACATCTTTGCCAGATAACACCCGCCTGCCGGAAAATGGTGCAAAACGTGGGAACAAATCAGGGAACGGAAAGAATATCAACCCGTCAACCCCGGTGCTTTCAGTGCTCCTGTGCTCCCCAGGTGTCTGCTAACTCCCTGAATCCCTTGGTCTCGATAGAGTGTGAGGATGGCACTCTACCGCTGAGTTAAGCGCCCACTCGAACCGCCGCTATATTGTAGCAAACGAACCAGTTTCCCGTATCCAGCCGCCATGATAGGCTATTCCCGCGCCACCCCTCGAAGCCAGTTTTTTCCGTCTCTGCGGTGGGGCAGGTAAAGCCCAGAAATGCCGACCGAACCCAGACCCTCCAAAGTACCCGCAGCCCACTGTACCGAGGGCACTTCCGGGCCTGGCTCGGGAGCGGCCGGAACGCAACTTTCGCCCTCCACAAGGGTTGAATCAGATGTGAGCAGCATAGCCATGGATCGCGGTTTGCTCGCGATGGCGGGCGTGCCTAAGCAGGCGGCCGTCGAGGCAGATGCCGGTTCGTCCGGCGAAGGTCGAACTGATGCCGAAATAATGCTTCAGGTGAAGGCCGGCGACGACTCGGCTTTCGCCTACCTGGTACAGAAATACCGCCGGCCGATGGTGAACTTTATGTACCGCATGGCGCATAACGCCGCCGGAGCCGAAGATCTGGCTCAGGAAGTTTTCCTGCGTGTCTATCGCTCGCGTGAGACTTACGAGGCCAGCGCGAAATTCACCACCTGGCTGTATCGCATCGCGACCAATCTCGCGGTGAATCACGCGCGCGACACGCGTCACGAGCGCTCCGAGAACACTGTGAGCCTGGATGAACCGGATGAGGAGAGCGGCCACACCCTGGACCTGCCCGACGGGACGCCCAGCGCTGAAGAAAACCTGGTCCAGAGGGAGCGCCTGGCTGCCATTCGCCAGCGCGTGCAGTCCCTGCCGGAGCGGCAGCGAATCGCCGTGGTGATGCACAAGTACCAGCAGATGGATTATCGCCAGATTGCCGATGTATTGAAGCTGAGCGAGTCCGCCACCAAGTCCTTGCTGTTCCGCGCTTACGAAGCGCTGCGCGAACAACTACGAGAGTTTGTGTAAACGAGAGTTTGTGTAAACGAGAGTTTGTGTAAAGAAGAGTTTGGGTAAAGGAAAGCTGTCATGAAGTCCACTAGCAATTGCGACGACACTCGCGAACTGATGCCGGACTTGGCCGCCGGGTTAACCGCGGCTACGCCCGAAGTAAAGGCTCATCTCGATTCCTGCGCGGAGTGCGCCGGCAAGCTCGAGGCATTCCGCCAGACCATGTCACTGCTGGACGAGTGGCAGGCTCCGGAACCCTCGCCTTATTTTGATGTCCGTCTGATGGCGCGTTTGCCAGAGGAAAGCGCGAAGCAACCCGCCGGCTGGCTGCACTGGTTGCGTAAGCCCGCTCTGGCCGCGTCGTTTGCCCTGCTGATGGTAGTGAGCGTGACTCTGGTCCGCATGAATACAGGGAAGAGCGGAAGTACGGAATCGGCTCCCCCGGTGGCCGTCGCGCTTCAAACGCCGGCGGAGCCGGGTACGGCGGTGGGTGATTTGCAGGCGCTCGAAAGGAACCAGAACCTCTACTCCGATTTCGATGTACTCGATGATCTCGAAGTCCAGCAGGATGTGACCGCGAATCCGTAGAGTTTGTTTGCGACCTCGGCGCGCATTTCTTGGCGCACGCCGCGGCTAAAAACTTTCGGAAAAAACCCAAAGCATCCGGAGAACCTTAACAAAAGTGTTCGGACTCAAGTCCATCCCGGCGAAAATGGCGGCAGCGGCCACCAGCCTCATGCTGGCGCTCGCAATCTCGCCGTGTGTGTCCCAGACCCGCCACGCCCAGCGCATCCAGCGGCGTGAAGAGCGGCAAGCGGCGCGTCAGCAGGCCCTGGCGCAGGGCAATCACGCCGGACAATGGCTGCGCCGCTACCGAAATCTTCCTCCCGATCAGCAACAGAAAGCTCTGGAAAGTGACCCCCAGTTCCGCAGCCTTCCGCCCGAGCGGCAGCAGCGGTTGCGCGAGCGGCTGCAGCGTTTCAGCGGTCTACCGCCGCTGCAGCAGGATCGTATCCTGCAACGCATGGAAACCTGGGAGCACCTGACTCCCGACCAGAAACAGCAGGCACGGCAACTGTATTCGCGTCTACAGGATCTTCCTCCGGACCGCCGGCAAAGATTACAGACCGCTATCCGGGACCTGCGCGCCATGCCTCCGGGCCAGCGTCAGCAGATCATCGAGTCCGACCGTTTCAGGAGCCAGTTCTCGCCCCAGGAGCGCGATCTCCTTGGCAGCGCGTCCCGCCTGCCGCTCGCCCCCGCCGAAAATGGCCAAAGCGAGCCCGCACCAGAAGAGTGAGTCAGAGCGCGTGGGTGGGAGCGAGCGGTTAAGAGCGACTGTGTAGAAGAGCCGCGATTTAAGCGCCGCGTAAGCGGTTGGCCCATCAACCGAGGCCTTCCCCCCCGGGTTAGTTCGAACCAGGCAACCCGGCAATCTCGACCTGCACCAAAGACTGGATGCAAGCAACTGGAAGGAGCTAAACATGCCCAGTGGATGCCGATACGTCAGTTCGCTCTTGCTGGCCGCGGCTTTTCTCGCGCCGGCCCTGACTACCGGGTGTGCAACCAGAACCTATCGCGTCTACGACCCGTATTACAACGACTATCACCGCTGGGACGATCACGAAAATGTCTACTACCATCAGTGGATCGTCGAAAATCGTCGCGAGGATCGCGACTTTCGCAGATTGGACCATGATCGGCAGAAGGAATATTGGACTTGGCGTCACAATCATCACGATGACCATGACCACGATCATGATCGGGATCACGACCGGCACTAAAGCGAAGCCTCTGCTTGGCTAAGCGACGGAACAAAGCGGATACGCTCAGATCCACCACCAACTACGGGGAGACAGCCGCCCTCGGCTGTCTGGTCGAACGAAGCTCGGCGGCCAACTCTTCGCTCCCAGCGCACCAGCTTCCGATCTGGCAGAATATATGCAGAGGACCACATGGCACAAAATCGAATTCTTCTCCTGGCAGGTGACTACGTCGAAGACTACGAAGTGATGGTGCCCTTCCAGGCCTTGCAGATGGTAGGACACACCTTACACGCGGTCTGCCCCGGAAAGAAAGCCGGCGAGTTTGTGCGCACTGCCATCCACGACTTCGAAGGCGACCAGACCTACAGCGAAAAACGCGGACACAACTTCATGCTCAACGCAACTTTTGAAGAGGTGAAGGCCGAGACTTACGATGCGCTGGTCATCCCCGGGGGCCGTGCGCCGGAATATCTCCGCCTGAATCCGAAGGTGCTTGACGTAGTGCGACATTTCTTTCAGGCGAGAAAACCGGTCGCCGCCATCTGCCATGCCGCGCAACTGCTAGCCGCAGCCGGCGTGCTCGAAGGCCGCCGCTGCAGTTGCTACCCAGCCGTCGCGCCCGACGTCGCCGCCGCCGGGGGCGTTTTTGTCGAAGTTCCGATGGACAAAGCCTGCATCGACGGCAACCTGGTCACCGCCCCCGCCTGGCCAGCGCATCCCGCATGGCTTTCGGCGTTTCTGACCGTGTTAGGCGTGGGCGTCGAAGTCGCCGACCGCGTCGCCTGAAATTTCAGGAAGCGCTTCGAACTGGTCCAGCTTCTCACCTGCAAGGGAAGGAAGTAGCTTCAGTAGGCCAAAACACTACCTGCGTCAGTCATCCTCAGGTGGCCAAGGGTCATAGTTGACTTCCGCCAACCGCGTGACCTCGCGCCGGCTGCTTCGGTCCGGTGGGTTACACTAGGGAACTTTCACTACTCTCAGGAGGAATCAGCTATGCCCGAAGCCACCGTTAGTGGCGCCGACTTCAAGAAGCAACTGCGCGAAGGCACGCCCAAGATGGGTCTGTTCCTGAACGCGCACAGTCCGACCGTCGCCGAGCAACTAGCCCACAGCGGCTATGACTGGTTGCTCGTGGACACGCAACACGGTCCCATGGGCTACGAAAAACTTTCCGCCATGCTTTCCGGAATCTCCAATGGCGGAGCCAAATCCCTGGTGCGCGTAGGTGGATACGACGATCGTCCGGGAATTCAGCAAGCCCTCGACATGGGCGCCGATGGAGTTCTCGTCCCCTACATTAACAGTGCGGAAGAAGCGCGTCAGGCGGTGAGTTGCACCAAGTATCCCACTGCGGGCACGCGCTCGGTCTACTTCCCACAGCGCAGCATGAACAAAGCTGGTCTCCTCGGATACGCCGGCAATTTCAACAATAACGGCATCGTAGCTCTGCAAGTAGAGACAGCTTCCTGCATCGAGAACATCGCCGATATCGCCGCCGTCCCCGGTGTCGATATCCTTTTCCTAGGACAGAACGACCTGTGTATGTCCATGGGCCTTTATGAAAAGTACGAATTCCCGCACATGTACACGTCGCCCGAACTCGATGCCGCTACCAAGAAGCTCGCCGAGAACGCCCGCAAAAATAATCTCATCCTCGGAATCTTCCTGTTCGGCACAGCTCGCGTAGGTGAATTCTTGGAGAAGGGCTTCACCTTCATCAGCGTCGGAAACGACCTGCACCACGTCCTCACGCAAGCCGGCGCTTACTTCAACGACATGGAAAGTACCGCGAAAGAAAAAGGCAAGAACTGGAAGCGCCGCCCGACAGCGCTCTTCTAAGCTGGTACTGTGTGGCGCAGGCGCCCTCGCTCGCGGGACTTCATGCAAGCTCAAACAGGGCCCGTCCTCGAATGAGAGCTAACCCGGAAAGTAAAGACGCAGTCAATTCTGGCAAAAGTTTGTAAAGCGGAAAAAGGCCACGCTCATTCTTGAACCTGGCTCTTATTTGTGCCGGCAATGGCCTGTGCGCACACACATTTTCACCTGCAGCACAATCGGACCTGTAGCTAAGCCAGGTCTGCTATTGCTAATGGACACATCGATCCCCGTAAAGACAGATAGCCTCTTGCAGGGATCGGAAACAAAGGGGGAGGAACAGCAAGATCCTGCCTCAGAACGACTCCAATCTCAACGTGGATGGCCGTTGGTGGATGGCCTTGGCAGGTGGATGACCTAGCGTGCTCTGAGAGCCGCTGCAGGAAAACATAAGGCCACGCTCATAGGTGAACGCAGCCTTGACTGCTTCCAGACCAGCAAACTCGTCTAAAACAAATTCCACAGAAACTGGTTGTAAACGTCGTGGTGATACTGCACTTCAGGCGCCTTCACAAACGTACCTAGCAGACGCGGACAGCGATCGGCCGCGGCCTCCTTCAAGTCCGCGTAGCGGGCTTTCACGTCCTTGCCCAAAAGGGCGGTTGTCCAGTCCGCTTTCTTGAAATTCGCCAGCGCGTCATAAATGTTGTCTGGCAGGTACCGCTCAGCCTGGCGCAGGTTCTTGATTTTCGCCGTGTCCCCGTCAATACCAGTCTTGAAGATCGAGAGCATGACCATGTAAGGATTCGCGTCCGGAGCAACCGAGCGGACTTCCACGCGCATGCTCTTCTCGTTGCCGATGGGGATACGAATCATGGAGCCGCGATCTACCGCCGAAGCCTTGAGCTGATTCGGCGCTTCGAAGTGCGGATCCAGCCGCCGATAAGCATTCACACTCGCATTCAGCAGAAGACAGATGTCATTGCCGTGGGTGAGAATGCGGTCCAGAAACGACCACCCCAGCTTACTCAGCTTTTCTTCACCTTTCGGATCCCAGAACAGGTTCTTGCCACCCTTACTGATCGACACATTGGTGTGCATTCCATTGCCATTCACGCCCACCACCGGCTTCGGCAGAAAGCTCGCCGTCAAACCCATGTTGGTCGCCACCTGCCGGCAAACCAGCTTGTAAAGCTGGATCTGATCGGCCGCGGCCACAACTTCGCCATACCCGTAGTTGATTTCGAACTGCGAGGGCGCGACTTCGGGATGGTCTTTCTCGTTCTGGAAGCCCATCGCGCGTTGCACTTCGGCGGTGGTGTCAATAAATGTTCGCAGCAGATCACCCGGCAACGAGTGGTAGTATCCGCCGGTGTTAACGTACTCGAACTTCCCGGTTTCGTTGTAGCGTCGCTCCGCATCCACTCCTTTAAACAAGAAGCCTTCAATCTCGTTGGCGGCGTTCAGAGTGTAGCCTTCGTCCTTGTAAAGTTTGTCGGCATACAATTTCAGGATGCCACGAATGTCGGCGCCGTAAGGTGTGCCGCCCTTGTCGATCACATCGCCAAACACGAGCACTTTCCCCGAACCGAAATAGTCGGCAGGACCCCAATAAAACCCGGCCCAGTCGATTCCCAGTCGCAGATCGCTTTCCCGCTGCGCGGTGAACCCACGAATCGACGACCCGTCAAAAGTCAGGTTGTCCCAGCTCTTAATGAGAAACTTCTTGTCGTAGTCCAGCATGTGCAGTCGGCCTTCGAGATCGCTGAAAAGCACGGTCACGGCCTTGATGCGCTTTTCATCGGTCAGATACTTGAGCCGCTCCTCTTGGATCTTGTGCACCGCAACGCGGTTCTTGCGCTGCTCTTTTGCCTTCAGATTCAGCTGTTCCAATTCGTCATACGAGAGAGCCAGGAAGTTGCGCAGTTCGTTCGACATGAATCTCCTTAAATGTGGCTACCGCTCAGACATAAAGTGGGGATGTGACGGCCGGTTCGCAATCGGTAGGATATCGCGAAGCGCCCTCAGCGCCTTATTAAAAATGCTTATGAGCCATATTGAAGGGATTTATTTGGCGACGCCCGTGTGGCGCCTGGTGCTCTCGCCCGCTCAGCCGCCAGCAGCAAGGTGCTTGTTGGGTTGAACCCGACTGCCGGTGCACCCTAGAAGGCGGTATCACGTCGCCACTATCGCGTCGCCCATATAATTAGGAATGACGCGAGGAGGGCACGAACTTGAGCCCGGATTATTCCGCCATGCTGGCCGTAGCCCTGGCCGAAGCCCGCAAGGGATTGGCCGAAGGCGGTATTCCCGTCGGCGCGGCGATCTTCGATGCGGGTGGACGGCTTGTCGGCGCCGGTCACAACCGCCGGGTGCAGAGCGGCGACCCGTCAATGCACGCAGAGACAAATGCTTTTCGCAACGCCGGCCGCCAACGTAGCTATCGCAGCCTCATCATGGTCACTACACTTGCGCCCTGCTGGTATTGCAGCGGACTGGTCCGGCAGTTCGGTTTCGGCACCCTCGTCGTCGGCGAAAGCTGCAATTTCCAGGGTGGACTGGAGTGGCTGCGATCGCTCGGCGTGGGCATAGTCGATCTGAACTCTGAAGAATGCGTTTCACTGCTGGGCCAGTACGTTCGCGCCAATCCTGAGGTGTGGAATGAGGACATCGGGAAAGACTAACCGGGCCGCGTCGCAGAGAAGTGGGGTCTCCCATGAAGCTTGATAAAGGCTTGCTCAGAACGCTGCCCAAAGTTCTTTTGCATGAGCACCTGGATGGTGTACTGCGGCCGCAAACTGTGACTGACCTGGCAAGAGACGAAAGATACTCAGACCTTCCAACCAGCGATCCCGCCGCTCTGGCCGAGTGGTTCCACCAAGGGGCGAACAAGGGTAGCCTGGCCAAATATCTGGAGGGCTTTGCGCACACCATCGCAGTGATGCAGAGCGAAGAAGCACTCGAGCGCGTCGCCTATGAACAGGTTGAGGACCTGAGCAAAGATGGTGTGGTGTATTTCGAAACTCGCTTTGCGCCGGTTTTTCACACCAGGAAGAAATTGACTCACCAGCAGGTAGTCTCGGCCGTGCTGAAAGGATTGGACCGGGGCCGAAAAGACTTCGGCGTGTCTTCAGGACTGATCGTCTGTGCCATGCGCAACATGGACGTTTCGCTTGAGATGGCGGAACTGGCCGTCGATTTTCGGGAGCGCGGCGTGGTCGGTTTCGATCTGGCCGGCGAAGAAGGCGGCTACCCGCCTAAAAAGCACGTGGACGCATTCCACTATATTCAGCGGCAGAATTTCAACATCACCATTCACGCCGGCGAAGGCTACGGAAAGGAATCCATCTGGCAAGCCATTCAATACTGCGGCGCGCATCGCATTGGGCACGGCACTCGGCTGATCGATGACATCGCTATTGCGGAAGGCAAAGCGGTGAAATTGGGCGACCTTGCCCAGTACGTTCTCGATAAGCGAATCCCGCTGGAAATCTGCCTCATCAGCAATGTTCATACCGGCGCCACACCCAGTATGGCTGAACATCCGTTCAGGATTCTTTATCAGGAAAAATTTCGCGTCACCCTAAATACCGACAACCGACTGATGAGCGATACCACCATGACTCAGGAATTTGAAGCCGCGGCAAATACGTTTGGTCTGTCGCTGGACGACTTCGAGAAAATTACCATCAATGCGATGAAGAGCGCTTTCCTGCCATACGACCAGCGCTGCCGTTTTATTTACTCAGTGATCAAACCGGAATACGCGAGAATTCGCCAACAGGTCTCGCATAGAACCGGGAACTGAGAACAGCAAACTGACAACTGATTTTGTTTCTTAAGTAACCAGCTACCCCGGCAGTCGCGCTGGCTCACGCAACCAGCGTTCTCCTATGCCACGCGAACAGAAGAGCCGATCCGATAATCATTAAGCCGCCGCACAACCCGATCCAAACGCCCAACGCACCCCACCCAAATCTGAAACACAAAACGTAGCCCGCCGGAAGCCCGATCAGCCAGTAGGCGACGAAGTTTGCCAGCATCGGAGTTTTCGTGTCGCCGGCGCCACGCAGTGCTCCAGTAGCCACCGTCTGCAGGCCATCGAAGAGCTGAAATGCGGCTGCCACCAGCAAAAGCTTCGCGCCCATCCGAATCACAATCGGATCCGGGGAAAACGAGCGGGCGACCAAGGTTGGAATGGACACAAACACTAGGCCTGAGCACGTCATGAATGTGGCTCCGAGCATGATGGCGGACCATCCCGCCCGCCGCGCACCCGCAGCATCCTTCCTTCCCAATTGCTGTCCGACTCGCACCGCCGCCGCGGAACTGATTCCCAACGGCACCATGAATGTGAGCGCGGCACAATTCAAGGCAATCTCGTGACCCGACAAAGGGACGGCTCCGAGTTTCGCGACCAGTGCGGTGGCAGCCCCAAACGCGCCGATTTCGAGCAGGATTTGTGTTGCCGCCGGCGCGCCCAACTTAAGCAGCGCCCATACTCGATGCACGTCGATCCGGTTTGCGTCGGCCCCTCTTGGCGGACAGAGCGCACGCTTCGATTCCACCCAAAGGAGAGTGATGCCCAGCACGCCCGCCATGTAGATGCGGGCAAAGCAGGTTGACCAGCCAGACCCGGTAATGCCCATCGCGCGAAATCCAAGATGCCCGTAGATCAGCGCCCAATCTCCAACAGCATTGACGATGTTGGCCGAGATCAAGGCAAACATGATCGGAATCGCCACATTCACGGCCTGCAAATAGCGCCGCAGCGCAAAGTAGGCAAGCAGTGGCAACGTGCCCCAATTGAGCGCCCTTAGAAATGGGCGCATCGGCCCCACCAGTTCCACACTGACGCCAAACCGTGCCATCATCGCGGGCCAGAACGACACCGCAAACATCAGGACCGGAGTAAGCGCCAACCCGAGAAATAATCCATTCGCCAGCGAGTGTCGAGCGTCGTCCAGATCTTCGCGGCCGTAAGCATGGGACACGAAGGTGTCGAGCCCGAGCAGCAGCCCCCCGCCAAAGATCGCAACGCTGTGATATAGACTCTGACCCAGACCGGTGGCGCCGATCGCCACGGCACTGTCGGGCAGCCGTCCCACCATGATCGTGTCGACGATTCCCATGCTCATCCAGCCGACCTCCGCAATGATGAGTGGCAGGGCCAAGCGGAACGTCAGCAGAAAATCCGCACGCAGAACGTCAAAGGACGTACTTTTGAAATGCGAAGGCATTTTTCAGTTGTGCAGTTGTGACTATACCAACAACACCTGAGGTGGATATTTGAATGCTGGCTATCCAAACTCCCGAATGCAATTCATACTCTCAAGAGCAAGAATGTTACCGTGTTGGCTGCGCAGCTCCACTTGTGCCTAGAATTTCAAACGGCTTGTTTTGCGTGCTTGGCGCTCTCCGCGGTTGAGAGCTCTTGACCGTGAGGCTCGAGAAATTGACGCCCAGGACGCAAAGCAGGAACCATCGCCGGAGAATTCATGAGCAGCTTTTCCCAACGGTTAGCCCCAGGTCTCCTCTGGTTCGCGGCGTGCCCAGGACTTCTCTACGCCCAAACCGCGCCGCCGATCCAGGTCAAGGTCGTGGTCGTTACCATGTTCGAGCGCGGCGAAGACACGGGCGACACGCCCGGTGAATTCCAACTCTGGGTGGAGCGCGAGCACCTGGAGCAGGTGGTTCCGCTTCCATCCAGCTATCATCACGTCCGCCTGAACCAGGACGGAGTGCTCGGCATAGTGACTGGAGTCGGAACCGCAAAAGCAGCCGCCTCGGTGATGGCTCTCGGTCTGGACCCGCGATTTGAGCTCTCGAAGGCGTACTGGATCATCGCCGGAATTGGCGGTGGAGATCCGGCGGACGTGTCGCTCGGCTCCGCGGTCTGGGCGGACCACGTCATCGATGGCGACCTGTCGTTTGAGATTGACGCGCGTCAAATTCCCCCGAGCTGGCCAACCGGCTACGTGCCACTGCGCAAAGGAACGCCTTACGAGCAACCCGTCAGCAGCGATTCCTATGGTCAGGTCTACACTCTCAATCCCGGGCTTGTTGGCTGGGCATTTCACCTTACCCAAAATGTCCCGCTCGCCGATTCCGAAGCTTTGCGCAAGTTCCGGACGCGTTTCGCGGGTTTCCCGAATGCGTTGAAGCCACCATTTGTCACCCGGGGCGACACCCTGTCGGCGAGCACTTTTTGGCACGGTTCAAAAATGGATGAGTGGGCCAAGGCCTGGACTCGCTATTTCACCGCCGGCAAAGGCAACTACATGATTGCCGCTATGGAGGACTCGGGCACTCTGCAGGCTCTCACATTTCTGAATCAGGCGGGGCGCGCGGATCTGCAACGTGTACTCGTGCTGCGCACCGTCAGCAACTATGACCGCGAACCCATCGGCACAACTGTTGCCGACAGCCTGAAGGAAATAGTATCCGGCAATTACTCCGCCTACATGCCCGCTCTGGAAGCCGCTCAGACGGTGGGCGACAAGGTGGTGCGGGATATCGTCGAGCATTGGACGGATCGCCAATCCGCCATCCCGCACTTTCCGTAGGCGCAGTTTTCAGTTCAAGCGGAAAGTGCCGCCAGTGCTTCGGCGAGCACTAAGGTACCTCGGGCGATGTCTTCCGGAGATGCGTACTCGTCGGGGCGATGGCTGTATCCATTGCGACAGGGAATAAACAGCATGGCGGTGGGCGCGATGCGCGCCATGAAGAGCGAGTCGTGGTAGGCGCGGCTGATCATGGGAAGAAACTTTTGCTCGTGTTTCCTGCAGGACTGAGAGAGAGTCTCTACCACGGCGGGCGCGCAGTTGGCCGGAGCGTCCGCGTTCAACAGGTCAGTGTGAATCGTAACCCTCCGTTTCGCGGATATCGCGTGGCCAGCCTTCTCCGTCGCCTTCATCACCGCGTCACGCCGCTCCAGATCGATGTCACGAATGTCAACGCTAAGCCGAACCCGGCTGGGAATGCTATTCACTGCGCCCGGAAAGACCTCGCAAATGCCAACGGTTGCAACGGTATCAATCGCTCCGCTGGTTCGCGCCACGATTTCGACGGCCAGAATCAACTCCGCCGCTGCGCACAGGGCGTCGCGGCGATCGGGCATCAGGACTCCGCCCGCGTGTCCCCCCGCGCCCTCGATAGAAACCCTAAGGCTGGCCGGAGCGGCGATGTTGGTAACCACTCCGAGGGGAATCTGCTGACGCTCCAACAGCGGACCTTGTTCAATGTGCAACTCGACGAAAGCTTTGTAATAGCCGCTCGGTAGTTTCACGTCTTCGAGTTCCCCTCGCAGCTCCATCCTGCGCCGGACGTCGTCAATCGATTCCCCATCGCCGTCCTTTAACCTCCTGGCCGCTTCTGGAGAAAGGCTTCCGGAAAGCAAACGGCTGCCCAAACATCCAATCCCAAAGCGCGTCGGTTCCTCTGCAGTAAAAACCAGCAGCTCAATCGGATGTTTCGGACGAAAACCGCTCCGCTGCAACGCTCGTATCGCTTCCAGCCCACCCAGCACTCCGACTACGCCGTCGTATTTCCCGGCGTTAGGGATCGCGTCAATATGCGAGCCGGTTCCGACTGCGGGCGCTTGCGGATCGGATCCAGCCCAGCGCGCGAAGGTGTTGCCAATCGCGTCCTGCCGCAGCCCGAGACCAGCTTCCTTACATCGCGCCCTGAGCCAAGCGCGAGCTTTAAGGTCCGTGGGAGTAAAAACAACTCTGCTTACGGCCGGAGCTTCCGCGTCAGAAATAGAAGCTAGGCCTTCGATCTCGGAGAGCAAACGGTCTCGATCAACTTCGAGCTTCATGGTTAACCATCGGCCAGAGGATGCCGGTTCCAATCCTTGTAGATAAGGTATTTCGCCGGCACTTTGCCGATCGCCCCAAACCACTGCGGACACCACGGCCCCATCCAGATAAAATCTCCAGCCGTAACCGGATACCACGAATCGCCCAGCCGGTAGATTCCGCCGCCTTCGAGCATGATGAGCCCGTGTTCCATGACGTGCATTTCGACCATACTGAGAGCGGCCCCCGGCTGGTACACCATGGTGTTCACGGCGAAATCGAAGCTCATCGTGTCCGGTAGCAGACACTTGACCTGCAAGCCGGGATCGTCCCCGAGTGGATGGGAAGAAACCGCATCCTCAGTGGACACAATGGCGCGCGGCGTCTCAACCGATGCCAGGCCTTGGTAACGCTTTTCAATCACCGCCACCCGGCTCGTCTTTGTGGCCAGAACGCGGTGTTGCAAACCTTCGGGCAAATAAGCGTAACCGCACACGCCCAGTTCGCGCTGCTTGCCTCCAACTTCTAGCTTGAGTTCGCCCTGCATTACAAAAACAAAGCGCTGCGCCGCAGTGCCGCCCAATTCTCCGCCAGCTTCAAACTCGGCCGTATACAGCGCAAACCTGGCGCCGATGGCCGGGCCGGCATGCACAACCGCGCTGCAACCCTTCATACCCGGAAGAGGCGTGCGCACGAAGGTATCGCCGGTCAGCAACAAATGATTGCGTTGTTGGGAACTTCGCGTCTGGCCAAGGTTATGCACGGCACATCCTTTGTAGGAATTCGGCTGACGAGGCAAGTTGATCGAGCAGATACGCGCCGCATTCGATTGCCCGCGCCACATCTTCTACCTCGACGGATTCTGCGGGATCGTGGCTGATTCCACCGGGGCTTCGTAGAAAGATCATAGCGGCAGGTACTTTCTCAGCCAGAATCATGGCATCGTGTCCGGCGCCGCTCACCATGCGGTGTGGTTCGCATCCCGCCTGTCGGATCGCCCGTTCGATTTCATTAATCAGAAACGAATCCATCGCCACCGCCTGCTGATTCAAAAAACACTTCCGATTCACGCCTAGCCCGCGTCGCCGCACAATTTCTTCCGCCTGACGAATCAGATGGTCTAGAGCGCGGTTCCGCGCCTCGTCCGCACCGTGACGTACGTCCAGTGTCATCCAAACCTCGCCGGCGATAACGTTGGTTGCGCCCGGCTTCGCCTCGATCTTGCCCACGGTCGCCACCAGGCCCGGAACCTGTTGCGCGTATCGTTCGACGGCGGCAATCCACTCCGCCGCCGCCGCGATCGCATCGTGGCGAAGATGCATCGGCGTCGTGCCCGCGTGGTTAGCCCGGCCCACAAACGTGAACTCCAATCGGCTTTGCCCGGCGATGACTTCGACCACGGCGAGCGGCCGTCCCAGCTTCTCCAAAACTGGTCCCTGCTCGATATGAAATTCCACGTAACCCAGAATATCGTTTTTCAACGCAGCTTGAGGAATCTCTCCGGGATTCAAGCCAAAATCTTCAATGGCCCCGCGTACGGAAATCCCCCGCGCATCCTGTCGGCCCAAGAGTTCCCCATCGAGACTCCCGGTCAGCGCGCGGCTGCCGATGAAAGGGGTGCCGAAGCGAACGCCTTCTTCCTCGGAAAAACCCACAACTTCAATTCCGAAAGGAAGCCGTCGTCCATTCAAAGCCTCCAGCAATGAAATGGCAAGAACCACGCCGAGAATACCGTCATAGGCTCCGGCATTGGGGACGGTATCGAGGTGAGACCCCAGTAGCACTCGCGGCGCATCGGGTTTCTCCGCAGGATACAGTGCCCGCCAATTGCCGGCGGCATCGACTCGCACCTGCGCTCCGAGCGGTTCAACCCACCCCGTAAGTTCCCGATGGCAATCACGCATGGACGCGGCAAGAAACGTTCGTCGCGTGCTGTCTGCGTCTTCGCTGAAGGCGGTGAGCTTTCGGCATCGGGCGATGACTTCTTCCGCGCGCTTTGCAGTCTTACCCATAGTCCGCACTGGAGTCAGGTCCTAGGCTCGGCGTATCACAGCTGCCGCCGCCCACCCCATGAGGACGAGCACGACCAGGATCTGCCAGTTAAACGTGTTCCCGTACGTGGCCACGGGGAAGTGATTGCTGAGCATGATAAACACGACCGGAACTGCCATGAACGTGTTGTGCTTGGAGCGCAGCTTGGCCTGCACGCCCAGTGATGTGTCAAACGCCGCGCCAGTCGCGGCTGAGGCGATCATCTTGCGCTGTGCGGGAAGAATTCGCTCCCACACGTTAAGGGTCATGATGGTCCCGAACATCGCTCCCACGTGGATGTACGCCGCCCGGCCGCTGAAAATGTGCGTCATCGCCCACGCGATCGCGGCCGTCATGACAAGAGAAAATATCGCAAACCCGGCCGCAGACTTGCCAAGCACCGACCGAACCGCCAGATCATAAATAAGCCAACCGAAAACCAGCACCCCCAAACCGACGCTGATACCCCGTGCCAGCGAAATGTCGGCCACATCAGTGTCAATCAGTCCTCCGCCAAAGTAATAAAGGAGAAATAGCAACACCATTCCGCTCAGCCACGTCATCGCTGCTTCCCAGCGGAACCAATGAACTTGTTCCGGTCCTACGCCGAGCGACTTCTGCTTTTCGACAGTGTAGAAACCGCCGCTGTGGACCATCCACAGCGCGGGAGCCCTCCCGTCTCCGGCGGCTTTCTTCGCAGCTTCGAGTTTGCCGAATTGGCCGTCCAGCCAGGTGAAGTAGTAGGTCTGGCCGACCCACATGATTCCAGCGAAAACGTGGAACCACCGTAGGGTAAGATGAATCCATTCTCGAATTGAAGAGCTCACCTGATCAGCTTCCCCGGTAGGTTGTGTACCCGTTCGGGCTCAGCAGGAGCGGAACGTGATAGCGCGATTGGCCGTCACGCACCTGGAACGTAATCTCCACCACCGGATACAACCCATCGATTTTCTCCGCCGCGAAATAATTTGCCGTATCGAACGTCAAACGATAAAGCCCGGCGGGAAAAATATTGTCGTCCGAAAGTAGTTGAGCGCAGCGTCCATCCCGATCTGTACGCGCCGAAGCCAGTACCAGCCAGTGGCCGGATGCCTCCCGCCGCTCCAGTCGTACCGGCACGTCTTTGGCGGGCTTGCCCCAGGTAGTGTCGAGAACATGGGTTGAAATACGGTTCATTTCGAAAGCCATTTCTCCAGCCGGATATGAGTGATCAGCCGTTGCTGCTCCGCCGCTTCGTGAAGTTCGGTTTCCGTGTCATTCCGCAACCGGTGCCGCAGAATTCCCAAAATCTCGGGCCCGGATTTGCCCGAGGCGCATACGATAAAGATATGGTTGAACCGGTGTTCGTATTCCTTGTTCGCTTGCGCCAGTTCGATCTTAACCGCCTCACCGGCAGCCGCGACGTCCCGTTGCTCCTGCGTCGCCCACTCCGAGGACTGGGCTGGAGCGGGTTGTGATGCCCGGGACTCGCCGATCCTTGACTCGCCGATCCTTGGATGACTGCGGAACGCTTCCATCCAGTCCGCCCTAGCCAGATTACGCCATGTTTCGTCGGACGCAGCTAGCAGAGTAGCTTCGTCCGCAAACGGTCTTCGCGCCGCCATCCCCTCAGCCCAGGCGGTTGAGCCGCAACACGGCAGGATTTGTTTCGCCGCTTCCGCCATCGGAAGGCGGTTCCAGCGCGCCAGGCTCCGGTTCATGTCGCGCGCTCGCCCGCCCCCAGTTTTACGAGAAATTCCTCGACCAGATTGCCCGCCACTCCCGCCCGGTATTTCGCTGTGGATCGAATATCGTCAATCGGCCTAATCTCCGCTACCGCCGTTTTCTTCGCCAAGGCCAGCAGCGGCGGATCAATCCGCTTTCCCTTCAGCAGTCGCTCCGTTTCCGCCAAACGAAGTGGAACCGGCGCCACGCTTCCGAGAGCGATGCGGACGTCTTCTACAACTCCGCCTGGGGCTCGACCCAGCCCCGCAACGCACACCTTGGAAATCGCCTGCGCGTTGCGCGCTCCAACTTTGCGCGTGTAAGCAAGATACCCAGCAAACTGCCGGGGAAGGCAGATCCCCTGAATCAGTTCGTCGGCCGCCAGTTTCGTTTTCTTGTAATCGGTGTGAAAGTCCCGGTAAGCCAACCGGCGCTGCCCGCGCGCTGACACGAGAATAAGTTCGGCATCGTAGGCCAGCAAGGCAGGCAGGGAATCGGCTGCCGGCGATGCGTTCACGATGTTGCCGCCGAGGGTCCCCCGGTTCTGGTTTGCGATTCCCCCGGTCCAGCCCGCGGCGCACGCTAGTAGCGGGAACTCGTCCCGCACGATCTGATGTTCGCGCAGATCGGTGTACGTGCAACCAGCACCAATGTGAATTTCGCCAGGCGAAACTTCAACGCGTCGCAGTTCAGGCAGGTTCCAGATGCTGACCAGCTTTCGCGCTGGAAGTCTGCCTGCCGCGTACTGCACCATCACATCCGTGCCTCCGGCGATTGGCAGCCACGCTCCGGGCTCCGCCGCCAGAAGCGACACCACCGCCTGCAATGTGCCTGGCGCAACCAGTTGGTACTCGGTCGGATCGGATCTCATGGCGTGGCGATACTCCTGCGCCGCGCCGCTTCCGCCACGGCCTCAAAGATCTGCGTGTACCCGGTGCAGCGGCAAAGATTTCCCGAAAGCCCTTCGCGAATTTCTTCCAACGTTGGCTCTGGCTTCTTGTGCAACAAATGAGACGCGGCAAGAATCATTCCCGGCGTGCAGATACCGCACTGCGCGCCTCCGCATTGGAGAAAAGCCTCCTGCAGATTATCCAGCTTTCCATCCGCAGCCAGTCCTTCGATGGTGACGATGTTGGCGTCTTTCGCCTGTAGAATGGGCACCAGGCAGCTATTCACCAGCGCGCCATCCATCAACACGGAGCACGATCCGCACTCGCCTTCCCCGCAACCTTCCTTGGCGCCGGTCAATCCCAATTGCTGTCGCAACGTATCCAGCAGTCTTGCCATGGGATAAACGCGCACGGTCCTGCGCTCACCATTGACTGTGAACGAAAGCTCCATCAATGAAAGCTTGCTGGGGACGCCGCGTTCCACAGACTCGGTCATCGCACTCCACCGACGGGCTGAGGCTCGCGAACCCTCGCGCCCTTAACGGACGTAAGCGCTTCGAAAATATCTTCCGGAAGTAGCGGTATCGAATCGAATCGAACCTTGAGCGCGTCTTCCACGGCGTTCACGATGGCCGGAGCGGGACCGTCCATCGGGAGCTCGCCGATTCCTTTGGCGCCAAACGCGCCGTGAGCGTTCCCCAGCTCCTCGAAGAAAACCCGAATAGGAGGTAGGTCAGAGGAAGTGGGCATGGTGTAGTTGGTCATCTGCCCGTTTTCCATACGCCCATTTTGCCAAACCACTTTCTCGTACAACGTATATCCGATCCCCTGTGCGATGCCACCGGCGATTTGTCCGCGCGCCAACACCGGATGCAGAACCTTGCCAACCTCCTGCAACGCCACAAAGTCGTCCACGGACGCGCTGTACGTGGTCAAATCGACGGTCACTTCGGCGACATAAACCGCCCAGGCAAACGCCGCGTAGGCTTCACCGCGATACTTCTCATCGTCCCAGAACACATCGCTAGGCGCTTCGTAGCGTGCCCATGACAGGAATGGTCCGCGCGCCGAAACCTGCTTCCAGCATGCGGCGCGGAATTCTTCCGGAGAGTACGACTCGCCAAGCAAGCCGGCACCCGCCAGCGTCTGCCTGATTCCCAGAGCGGCGGACTGCACCAGTTTCCCCACCACCATAACGGTCCGGGATGCGACGGTAGGACCGCTATTTGGTACTTGGTTGGTATCCGCCTGCGCAATTTCGACGTCGTCGTACGGCAGGCCGAGGGTTTCCGCCGCAATCTGGCAAAGCACGGTTTTCGTACCCTGGCCAAATTCCGTGCTCGAAACCAGCACGCGCACCCTGCCATCGGCGCATCCCTCCACCCCAACCACCGAGCTCAAATTGCGTTCTCCTGACCCGGTAAATCCAGCGCCGTGCAAAAAAGCAGCGATGCCCATTCCTTTCCTGCTCGGTCCAGCGCTGTTTTGTTTTGCGAAGAGCTCTCGTTTCGCCGGATAGTCGGAGAGTTCCAGCGCCCGATCGAGAAGCCTGTTCAGGTCAATCGGGTCGCGCACGATTTGCTCCGTGGTCGTCGTCTGCCCAGGCTTCAGGAAATTTCGCCGTCGGATCTCGACCGGGGAGAGCCCCACCACCTGAGCGATACGATCCATGTGCCGTTCCAGCGCAAACAGACTCTGCGGCGCGCCAAACCCGCGAAACGCTCCGTGGGGCGGAGCATTGGTAGCCACGGCCTTTGCGGAAACGCGAACGCAGGGCCAGTAATAGGCGCCACCAGCGTGAATAGTGCCGCGCGAAAGCACCACGGGTGACAGCGTCGTATAAGCTCCGCCGTCAATCGTAAATTCAATTTCCCCGCCCAATATCTTTCCGTCTTTACTGACAGCGGTACGGTGACGGGTGCGCGAAGGATGCCGCTTGGTGGTGGCAGCCATGTCTTCCATGCGGTCGTAAATAATCTTTACCGGCCGTCCACTCTTGATTGCCAGTAGCACGGCGTGCGCCGCAATCATGGACGGATATTCTTCCTTGCCCCCGAAAGCGCCCCCCGTTTCCATCTGCACTACGCGAACCTTGTCCGCTGGCAGGTTGCACAACGCCATCAGAGCCTTGTGCACATAATAAGGACACTGCAGCGAACCCCACACCGTAACGCCCGTCTGCGGATCGAAGGCCGCGACCATTCCATTATTTTCGATGTAAAGCTGTTCCTGCGCCCCGGTTCTGTATTCACCTTCGACGATGTAATCGGCTTTCTCCCAAACCCCATCGACATCCCCTTTCTCCATTAGATAAGTTTTGAAGGTGTTGTCCGTCCCCCAAATGATCTCGGATTGGCCCTCACTCTCTTCTACGGTGAAAACAGTAGGAAGGGGCTCGTATTCGATTGAGACCGCTGCCACGGCTTTGGGGAGAAGATGCCGGTCCGAATGCGCCAACAGCAGGATCGGTTCCTCAGGATGGTTGACCGCTTCATGCGCCAGACAGGGCTGATCGTCTGCGATCAGCGCGATGCAATTCTTTCCAGGGATATCTTTTGCGGACACGATCACAAACTCGTCCCAGGCGATTCCTGGTCCAAAAGTGATTTTCCTGATTTGGCCTCGCGGAATCTGGCTCCGCACGGCCGCGCCGTAGAACATGCCGGGCAGCGTCATATCATCCACGTACTGCGCCTGTCCCGTGACCTTGTCGCGGCCTTCTTTGCGCGGAACTGACACGCCGACGACGCGATCATTCTGCATGTCAGTATTGTGAATGAAAACCCAAAAGATTGGTACGCTTCATCACCGCCGCCACTCTCGCCCATTCGGCTCCCCGGGGAACTCGCCTTCCGCAAACACGGCCTGCCCACGCAGATACGTAGTTTTTACCACTCCACGCAGGGTCTCCCCCAGATAAGGCGACAGCGGATATCGGTAGTGCAGTCGCTCTGGTGTTACCAGAAACTCGGCCTCGGGATCAAACAGAACCAGGTCCGCATCGAAGCCCGCGGCAATGCGGCCCTTGCGCTCGCTGCAACCAGCCAGCCGCGCCGGCCCTTCCGCCATCCAGCGCGCAATATCCATCAACGTAAATCCGCGCCGGGTGGCCTCGGTCCACATCACCGGAAGCGCTACGGACAGACTGGAAATGCCACCCCAGGAATTCCTGAAGTTCCCCTCCTCCAACCGCTTCATGGCTGGCGGACAGGGAGAATGGTCCGTGGCCACCAGATCGATAACTCCTTCTTTAAGCCCCTGCCACAATGTTTCGCAGTTTTCGCCGTTCCGGATCGGCGGGGCGCACTTGAACAAAGTAGCTCCATCGGCAATGTTCTCTGCCACCAGGTGTAGATAGTGCGGACAGGTCTCAACGCTGACCCGCAGTCCCTCCGAACGAACCGCCTGCAACTCCGGCAGCGCCCGCCCGGCCGAGAGATGGACAATGTGCAGACGAACATCGTACTGCCTGCACATCGATAACATCAGCCGGATCGCCAACAGCTCTGCGTCGTCAGGTCGCGATTGCAGATAGGTCTCGTAAGATCTCCAATCAGCGCTGGCCAGACGCACCGCGGCCGTGTCCACCGGCCCGGCAAGCTCCGCGTGTACCAGCAATGGCAGACCGGTCCGCACAACATGGGGCAGCGCCGCCCGCAGAGCTTCCTCGGTCACCATGGCGAAGCCATCGACCCCGGGATGAATCAGAAAGCACTTGAACCCCAGCACCCCAGCGGCCGCAAGAGCCTCGATGTCTCCGTGGTTGTCATTGACCACCCCACCCCATGCCCCCCAATCCACCCAGCACTTGCCCCGCGCCGCTTCCCGCTTCGCCTCGAGCGCGGCGACGGTGGTGGTCGCCGGCAGGCAGTTCAGGGGCATGTCCACCAAAAGTGTGTAGCCTCCGGCAGCCGCGGCGCGGGTTGCGGTGTTGAAGCCTTCCCACTCGGTCCGTCCAGGCTCGTTGATGTGGACGTGAGAATCCACCAGCCCGGGGAGAATCGCGGCATTGCCAAAGTCGTGAATCTCAAAGTCAAGCATGCGAGGCATTCGCTCAGCAGGCACAACTTCGCGGATAGTGTCGCCATCCACAAGTATGGCGGCTGTCCGGATCCCTTCCGGTGTCACCACCCGACGGGAGATGAAAGCCTGCCGACTCATGGTGTCAATCGCCCGTCCGGCGAGCAAGGGTGGGCATGAACAGCCGAGCCTATCGCGCCCGCTTCACTTTTTCAACTTGTCGCCATCAAGATTTCAAGCCGAGAAAAATTCCGTGCGCTTCCAGGCTCCGCTTATACTTGCTTCCTTTGGCGGGGATGCGTCGAATCCTTGCTGAGTGACGGAACATCAGGCCACATCAAAGGCCGCAAAAATGAATAGCCCTTTCATGGCACGCGCCATTCAACTCGCAATTGAGAATGCCCGCTCCGGACAGGGCGGACCCTTTGGCGCTTTGGTCGTTAGAGATGGCAGCGGCATCGCCGAAGGCGTAAACCGGGTGACCTCAACCAACGATCCCACCGCGCACGCCGAGGTTCTCGCCATCCGTCAGGCTTGCCAGAAACTCGGCCTCTTCGAACTGAAAACCTGCGAGCTCTACACATCCTGCGAGCCCTGCCCCATGTGCCTGGGTGCAATCTACTGGGCGCGTCTTTCCCGTGTCTATTTCGGCAGCTTCGCCGCGGACGCATCCAAAGCCGGATTTGACGACTCGTTTATCTATCGCGAAATCGCTCAACCGCATGCACAGCGCGGCATTCCCATGATTCAGATGATGCGCGAAGAAGCGCTGGCCGCGTTTCTCGCCTGGCAAGAAAAGCCCAACAAGATTCCGTACTGAAGTCGCAACCGCGGCCAAAGTAACTCACCCGAGGACAACGATTGCTCGACCGCTATTTCAAGCTCACTGAAAACCAGACCACCGTAAAGCAGGAATTTCTCGGCGGCCTCACCACCTTCCTGACGATGGCGTACATCGTTGTAGTAAATCCCCAAATCCTTGCCCAGGCCGGGATGCCCGTCGATGGCGTGGTCTTCGCGACTTGCCTATCCGCCGCGGTTGCGACTCTGGTGATGGGACTCTATGCCAACTATCCCATCGCCCTTGCTCCGGGAATGTCGCTGAATGCCTACTTCACCTATTCGGTTTGCCTGAGCATGCACATTCCGTGGCGCACGGCGCTCGGCGTAGTTTTCTTCTCCGGCGTTCTTTTTCTTGTGCTCACCGTCACGCGCGTTCGCGAACAGATCGTAAACGGCATGCCCGATTGCCTGAAGCATTCCACTGCCACGGGCATAGGGTTCTTCATCGCGTTCGTCGGACTGCGGAATGCAAAATTGGTGGTTGCCAATCCCGCCACGTTTGTAGGCTTGGGCAGTTTTGCCGACCGCGAGGTGCAGACGGCGTGCTTCGGTCTCGTCCTGACCCTCATCCTGATGGCGCGCAAGGTCAACGGCGGAATCCTGATCGGCATCGTCGGCACCGCGCTGCTGGGCATGCTTCGCGGCATCTCGGGCTGGCCCTCGGCAATCGTCGCCATGCCGCACCCTTCGTCCACTTTCCTGCAACTTGATTTTCGCGGTGCCCTCCATCTTGGATTTCTCGAAATCCTATTCGCCTTCCTATTCGTTGACCTCTTCGACAACGTGGGCACCCTCGTGGGTGTATGCGAGCAGGGTGGATTCATCGAGGATGGAAAAATACCGCGCGTCGGTCGCGCGCTGCTGGCCGACGCGACGGGTACCATTTTCGGATCGCTGGCCGGCACCTCCACAGTTACGAGTTACATCGAAAGCGTCGCCGGCATCGCGGTAGGGGCTCGCACCGGACTCAGCAACGTAGTCGTTGCCGCGCTCTTTCTTCTCGCGATGTTCTGTTCCCCGCTTGCAACCGCGATTCCAGGCTATGCCACCGCCCCCGCTCTCATTCTGGTGGGCGCATTGATGACCCAGTCGATTGCGCACGTCGACTGGGAAGATTTCAGCGAAGCCGTACCCGCCTTCATCACCATGCTGGCCACGCCCCTGACCTTCAGTATTGCAACCGGACTCAGCCTGGGTCTGATTTCCTACACGGTAGTGAAGATTGCGGCCGGAAAACTTCGCGAGATCAACGTACTGGTTTGGATCCTCACTGTCCTGTTCATCCTGCGCTACGTCTACCTCGCTGCGGCGTAACACGCGGCGGAAGGCAAGACCTGCAGCCCCGATGGGATTCGACTTTCCACACGCCCTCTTCTTTAACTAAAATTGCAGGGAACAAGATGAAAGTCGCAATCGTATCGGATATTCACGGCAACCGACGCGCCTTCCAAGCCGTTCTCGCCGACTTGCGGCAAGTCGCTCCTGACCTTATTCTCCAGGGCGGCGATTTGGCTGCCGGTGGTGCCTACCCGGCGGACATCATCGATCAGGTCCGCTCCCTTGGGTGGTCCGGGGTCCGCGGAAATACAGATGAGATGCTCTGGTCCCCGGAACGTCTGGCTGAATATGCCGCCACCCAGCCGAAGCTGGCGCAAATTCTTGCCATGGTCCAGGACACAATTCCTCCGGTGCTCGCAAGCATCGGCGAAGAACGCTTGCGCTGGCTTGAAGGGCTTCCTTGTCTGTACTCCCAGGAAGGCTTTAGCCTGGTTCATGCCAGCCCCAATGATCTCTGGCGGGCCCCCTCGCCCACCGCCAGTGATGCCGAGTTACATAGCACCTATGCGTCTCTTCGTGCTCAAATCGTGGTCTACGGACACATTCATTGTCCGTACATACGCCGTCTTCAAGGCATGACCGTAGCGAATACAGGTAGCGTCAGCCAATCCTATGACGGAGATCGCCGTGCCTCATATCTGGTGATCGACGGAGAGAGCATCGCGATTCGACGGGTCGAATACGATGTGGAGAGTGAAGCAAAAGAGCTCTTGAGTTCGGGGCTGCCCCATGCTGACTGGCTGTCCCGGATGCTTCTCGCTGGAAAATACTGTCCCCCACACCTAGTGTCCTGAGTCTGAAACCCCTTGCATGACTCTGTCATACCGACCGGAGCCAAGCGAGTGGAGTGGACCTGCTCTCTCGACACCTCTCGGCAGCTCCTAGCGCGCGCAGGTCAAGTTTATTTGTGCTGCTGACTTCTGTCTCCCTACACTGGATAGAAGTTCTGACTTTAGCCGCAAAACGTTTCAGGCTACCCCCGCCTCTTCTCGCCATCCCCCCAGCCGAAACTTCCGATAAACTATGGAGCGCCTGAAAAGCGGGCAAACAATTCCATGAATCCGGGAGAGCTGGCTGTTGTAGTTTCAATCGGTCTGTTTCTCGGCATGTTGGCATGCCTCGAGCTGGGCTATCGCATCGGCCGTTATGTCTTAGAAAAAACCGAATTGTCCCACGAAGGCACGGGCGCCATCGAAGCGGCGGTGTTCGCGCTGCTCGGGTTGCTTCTGGGATTCACTTTTGCCAACGGAATCTCGCGTCTCGACCAGCGGCGTGAACTGATCGTCCGCGAAGCCAATGCCATCGGGACCGCCTATCTCTGTCTGGATTTGTTACCCACCAGCCAGCAACCTGAGATGCGCCGCTTGTTTCGCGAATACCTCGATGCTCGGCTTAGCGTGTATGAAAAGCTCCCCGACTTAAACGCCGCTGAGCGTGAACTCACGCACGCCGCGCAATTGCAACAGGAAATCTGGTCAAAGGCAGTCTCTGCCGGCCTCGACGACCCCAGCCAGAACGTTGCCAGGCTTCTTCTGCCGACGCTGAATGATATGATTGATGTCACCACCTCGCGCACCATCGCCCTGCACACTCACCTCCCACCACTGATCTTTGGTCTCTCGATTTCCGTCGCGCTGCTGAGTGGTCTGCTCGCCGGTTATGACATGGCGAAACGCAAAGGGCGCAGCGGGCTCCACGTGTTGCTTTATGCCCTCGTGATTTCTCTCACCATCTACACCGTGCTGGACCTCGATTACCCGCGCTTCGGTCTGATTCGTCTGAACGCGGCGGACAGCGCCCTGTTCTCATTGCGCGATTCCATTCGCTAAGGGAAGACCCACACGCTGTGTTTGTTTCTCGTGCCTACCCGCTCACTACAGCTTTTTCTGTAGCGCAGATGTTCTCGCTGCCTTGCCGGAATTTCCCGTGCGACCACCGCATTGCCCGCACATCCTGCTCAAAATAAAGGGTTGCAACTTGATGGCACGCTTCGTGCTCTCACCTAGATCGCACGTATCAATACGGGAGGAGATCATGTCAAACGTGCATATTGACAACGTAGGAGATATGGTCGTAGTTGAGTGCGAAGGAAGATTTGTCCGCAGTGACGCAGCTTTCAAGTTGCGCGATGCGGTCACGTCCCAAACCTCTGCCCGCGTCGTAGTGCTGGATCTGACGGAAATGGAAAGCATCGGAGGCGGTGTCATCGGCATGCTCGTGTTTCTGCAACGGTGGGCCTACGATCACGATATTCGCTTCAAACTGTTCAATCCCGTCCGCTCCGTGCGGGAAAAACTGGAGCAAACAAGCTCGATGTCCGCCTTCGAAATTGCCGGCCTCGACGAAATGATGGCTCTACTAGGCCAAGCCGACCGCCGCTACGCCATCGCTTCGTGAGAACACGGGACTGGATTACAGGCTGGACGATGATCCAGGAGTCAGAGCCAAACTCTGGCCATGCTTGGAGGCGCGGAGCGGCGCGAGAATGCAGCCCACGGCGCGAGCCCTGGGTCCAAATGAAGGAAGTTCCAGCCCCGAAGGGGTGAAAGAATCGCACGCGGACGGTCGGGCGCCGCATCATGGGTCGGAAACAGTTACATCCCCCGGGGGAAGCACATCCTGCAGTACCACTTTTTTTCCCAGCCGGCTAGACTAGACCAGACTGGGACGGCAGGAAAACTTACACGTTGCCTACCTTCTTCGCTCTCTCCACCAGCTTCTGTGCTCTCGCCACCACCGGGGGATCGATCATCTTCGATCCTAGACTGACCACGCCCCGGCCGCGCTGCTGTGCTTCTTCGAACGCAGCCACGATCTTCGAAGCCTTTTCGATCTCCGCCGGCGAAGGCGCGAACGCCTCATGAATCACCGGAATCTGCGCGGGGTGAATACAACCCATGCCCTCGAACCCCAGCGCACGGGAATTTTCCGCCCAGCATCGCAAGCTGCCCATATCGCCCACGTCACCATATACGGAATCGATTGCCTGCACCCCCGCCGCCCTCGCGACATTCACCAGGCGCGTACGCGCGTACAGCGACTCGCGGCCTTCCGAGGTCTTGGCTACACCCAGGTCCGCCGTGTAGTCTTCGAGCCCAATCGACAGCGCGACCACATGCTTACTCGCCGTCGCGATGGCAGACGCGTTCTCAATGCCCAGTGCGGACTCCAAAATCGGCATCAGCCAGATTGGACGGGTGATGCCGTAGCGGCTTTTCAGCTCGCCGATCATGCGGTCTGTTTCTGCGACGTGTTCGGGCCGTTCGACCTTGGGGATAAGCACCAGGTCCGGCGACTCCGGCACGATTTCCGCCAGGTCTTCCAGTCCCATCGGCAACTGGTTGATACGTACCATGCGCTCGCACTTGCCGAAATCCACTGCCCGCAGCGTGTTGCGCACCAGAATACGCGCCGCGTCTTTTTCCGCATGATGGACTGAATCCTCAAGATCAAGAATGACAGCGTCTGGCCCATGCAGCGCCGCGTTGATGAAATATTTAGGCTCAGACCCCGGAAGATACAGTCGAGACCGGCGCAACCGGTCGCGCGGCGACGGTTCCGGCAGCGTGATCTGCTCCGGCGAGGCCTTGCGCCCAAGGCCCAGTCCCGCCCGCTTGGCCGCCGCCTCGATCCGCGCGGAAATGACGAAGGGCAACGCGCCTTCGTCGTGGAGGGCGACGCGGGCATGCTTGATGCCAAGCACCTCCAAGACATGCCGCGCCTGCGCCAGTATGGAGTTGCCATAGTAAGGAGCGACCCGCGACTCCATCGCGATGTCGAGGCCCCCGCCGTCCTGCGGTTCAATGGCGACATGCAGGTCGGAGCGCACATCTTTGCCAAAGTGCCCCGCTTCCCCCGCCCCCGCCGACTTTTCTTCCACAGAACCTGCCATAAGTTTTTGCCGTCACCCTGAGCGCGCCGCTTTTGCCCACGAAGGATCTAGGTGAGCCACCGCGCCGTTCGAGTCGCTCTACGACTCGAACAAATAAGCGCGAGGCGAGCATCCCTATCGCCCTACTTCAACTTCTCCAGAACCGCATCCCCCATCTTCACCGTGCTCGCCGCCCCCTGCGCAGTCGCCTTCGTTCCCCCAGGAATCCGCATCATGTCATAGGTGCGCACTTTGCCTTCCCGCACCACATCAGCAATGGCCTTGCGAATGCGCTCCGCCTTCGCTCCCTCCCCGATATGATCCAGCATCATCGCCGCCGAAAGAATCATGGCAATGGGATTCACAATGGGAGGAGCGAGCTCCGCATACTTCGGCGCAGACCCGTGCGTAGGTTCAAACACAGCAACCTCGTCCCCGATGTTACCTGAGGCGGCAAAGCCCAGCCCGCCCACCAGCCCGGCAAATGCGTCCGACAAAATATCGCCAAACAGATTCGAGGCAACAATCACGTTGTAATCTTCCGGATTCTTATTCAGCCACATCAACTGCGCGTCAATGTTGGTGGACCAGAGCGCAATGCCCGGATAATTCTGCGCAACTTCCTTGGCCGTTTCTTCCATCATCCCGGAAGTCTCGCGCACCACGTTGGGTTTCTCGCAGATGGTCACGCCCTTGAAGCCTCGTTTCTTGGCGTATTCAAAAGCCGCAGTGACGATGCGCCGTGCCGCTGCCCGGGTGATAATGCGCACGCTCACCGCCAGGTCAGGACCAGGTACGTTGTTGAAAGCCTTGAACCGGGGATGCGTATTCAGCGTGGCGCGCACAGTCTCGGGCGGGTTCGTCCACTCCACTCCCACATACATGCCTTCGGTCCCCTGACGGAACACGGTAGTGTCGATCTTGGGCTCATCGAAGCCACTCTCAACTCTCTTACGAACAAAATTCAGCGGGTTACCGGTGAAACCGACACAAGGACGCATGCAGATATCGAGATTGAATTTCTGTCGCATGGTCACAATCGGGCTGTAATAAACCAGTCCCTTGCCACGAAGTTCTGGTTTCAGCTCCGCCTGTGCTTCTTTATTCGGCTTGGAAGTAATGGCTCCAAACAACCCGAGCTTGTGTTTCGTCAGCAGATCCAGAGTGCGGTCCGGCAGCGCATTGCCTTCCTTGCGCCAGATCTCCCAGCCGATATCGGCATGAACGTATTCCGCGTCAAATCCAACCGCCTTCAAAACCCGCAACGCCTCGGGCAGAACTTGATTCCCGATCCCGTCCCCGGGCATGGTAACAACGCTGTGTTTCGCCATCAGCGCGATTCTCCTCTATGAATCCCTTCAAACTATGTTGAGTTCGGGGAACACTCTATGTCCTCCGTGTCCTCGATGGTGAATTTTGTCTTAAGCCAACCCCAGCCGCTTCGCCACCAGATTCTCCACACCTTGTGCGATCACCAGCGATTGCGGCACGCTCCCCAACGGCGGAAACGTAAACCTCTCCCCACCCCAACTGATCACGCCCGAAGTAAATTCAATACCGATCTCGCCGCCGGGTATGATGGTTTTCTCTTTCGCCGCGATTTCTTTCTCAAACTGCACGCGCAGCTGCTTCACCAGTTCCGGCACCTCAATGCACAAAAAGCCGTTGTTATAAGCATTTCGCAGATAGGTCTGCGAGAAACTCGCGGCAATCACGAGCGGAATCCCTTTAGCCTTCAAACAAGTGACGGCCTGCTCCCGGCTCGATCCGGTTCCGAAGTTGAAGCCGCTCACGATCACATTACCGCGGTGGGTCCGCGCGGAAAACTGGGGATCGTAATTCTCCATTGCCACTCTGGCCATCGTCTCCAGCGTGACATCGTCGCGGTAAGTGTAGTCCTTTCCATAAATGGCATCGGTGTTCACGTTATCCGCAGGTAAGAACACCAGCCGCCCTCGCACCCGCTCGGGAAAGCCAGGAAGAATGTCTACTTTCTCCGCCGCTGCGGTCGCGGGGAATTCCTGGTAAGCCCGCGCCGGTGTGCGGTCCGCCATCTTGTACGGACCGCGAATATATCCCGCCAAGGCGGAAGCGGCGACCACTTCAGGGCTCGCGAGATAACATTTCGCATCGCGCGATCCCATGCGTCCCTTGAAATTGCGGTTGGTGGCGGAAATTCCCACCTCGCCTGCCTCCAGTAGTCCCACTCCCAGGCCGATGCAGGGTCCGCATCCCGCGGGTAAAGGATGTGCACCCGCGTCGAGCAGCGTCTTCCATATCCCGCGCCTCTCCGCTTCGTCTTGCACCCACTTGCTGGCCGCCCCCAGATACAACTTCACTCCCTCCGCGACTTTCTTGCCTTGCAGCACGCCGGCCGCCGCCGCCAAGTCCTCGATCCGCGAATTCACGCAGGAAAGTAAATACGCCTTCTGGATCATAACCTTCTGCTTCTCCATCTCCGCCAGCGAAGACATGGTCTGTACCGTGTCCGGTCCAGATACATGCGGAGTCACCTGCGCCAAATCAAGCACGATGCGCGCCGCGTAAACGGCGTCCCGATCAGGCTGTGGAGGCCTGGTTGACCACTTCAAGAGGTCCTGCTCGGTGAAACGTACGATGCCCTGGCAGGCCAGCCGCTCCTGCACGCCCGCGAGATACTTCAGCGTGATTGCATCCACCGGAAACCAACCCACCAGCGGCCCCCATTCGGTCGACATGTTAGAAATGGAAAACCGCGCGTCCATGGAAAGACTGGCCACGCCGGGTCCGCTGAATTCGACCGCAGCGTTCAGCACTTCATCGTGGTTGTAGAGCCCGCACAGCGTTATGATGACGTCTTTTCCCGTGGTTCCCGCCGGCAGTGTGCCTTCCAGCACGACTTGCACTGATCGTGGAATCTGCCACCAGAAATCGCCCGTCGCCCACGCTGCGGCCGCGTCAGTGCGCACAATCGGCGTCCCCACCGCGCCCAGCGCCCCGTACATATTGGAGTGCGAATCGGACGCAACCACAAAAGATCCGGGCACAACATATCCGCGCTCCACCATGATCTGGTGCCCAATGCCGGAGCCCGCGGGATAGAAATCCACGCCGTGATATTTGGCGAACCCTTCGATGGCTTGGTACTTGTGAAGATTCGAATCTTCCTTGTTCTGAATGTCGTGATCGAGCGCAAACACCAACTGCCGGGGATTGTGAATCTTCTTCGCTCCGATGCTCTGAAATTTCTTCATCACCGCCGAAGTATTGTCGTGCGTCATGACTCGGTGTGGACGGATGGCCACAAAGTCGCCCGGCCGTAGAAGCCGCTTCGGCCCTTCGGCCAGATGTGTCTGCGCAATTGTCTCAACAATGGTCTGGCCCATATCGCACCCGTCTTTCAGCCCTCTTTCCCTGAACTCTTTCAAGCTCCGTCATGCTGAGCGGAGCGCACGCTTTCGCTTGCGACACCGCGTGTGGAGTCGAAGGATCTCCATCTCGACCGGCCTCGCGTTCAACCGGCCTTTCTGCGTGCCTTCGACGTTGATCCCTTAGCTCTCCCCCGCACATCCGCTTTCATTAACGTCATCAACTTGCTCACCGACCCGACCTTCTCCAGATTCCAAATCGCATTCTTCAATTTCTTCTGCACTCCATTCGATAGCACTCCTTCCGCCAGTGCCGCAAACTTCTCCTCCACCTCAGCATCCGAGAGCGGATTCCGCGGATCGCCTTTCGGATAGTCCAGTTGCTTGGTAAACGCCCGACCGTCGGTAGTCGTAAGGTTCACAATCACCCGCTGCAGCGCCGGAAATACCTTCTCGATCTCCGGGTCAGCCACGACTTCCACTTTCCGCAACTGCGCCCGAATCGTCGGGTCCATGATCTTCCTCATCTCGAACTGTACCGGCGTAACTTGCCGCTCGGCCAGGGCCGCGGCGATGACATAGGGCAGCGAGTGGTCCGCAGTCTCCTTCGACTGCGGATCATATTTGCTGGGATCGGAAAGAATATCAGCCGCCCGCGCCAGCGACCGAATCCGCACCTTCTCCACCTGCTCCGGTTTCAAGTCGTTCGACTTGACGATATCCAGCACCGCGGAAATTGGCGTATGCGTAAGCGCCTCGGTAGGAAATGCCTTCATGCCACACTGCGTGATCCGCCAGGAGTCGCCCAGCCCGTCAGTCAGCAAATTCAATTTCCACGCCGGACCGAAACAGTGCGTCAAACCTTCCTTGCCTTCCACCACATGCTCCGGCCCGGTATAGCCTTTCTCCGCCATAAGCGCCGCCAGCACGCCGCTCTGGGTCGCCATCGGATCCACCGTGTTCTTCATCATCGTCAGCTTGCCCGCAGTGACTGCTCCCAGAGTGGCATGGCGGCTGGCCGAGATGCCCACCGCATGGCGGATCTGCTCCCACCGAAGATGCAGCGCCCGTCCCGCGACGATGGGCGAAACAAATGCCGTCAGCGTAGCGTGATGCCAGCCGCGTTCACGGATGCCGGGAAACGCAGCCTCACAAAAGCGCATCTCGAACTCGTGACCAAGCACCAGCCCAACAATCAATTCCCGCCCATCGCTCTTGGCCCGCTCACAGCAGGCCAGGGCCGCAGGAAAAATATCCGACGGATGCGACGGATCCTGATTCCAGTAAATATCGTTGTAATCCATGCACCGTATCATCAACGCATTGGCTAGCGAGGCGGAGACCGCATCGATGCGCTTACCTGTGCCAATCACGGTGGCCGGCCCGCGCCCGGCAATCTCGTCCAGCACCTGCAGCGCAATTTTCACGTCGTGCTGCAGATACCCGCCCAGGGCACAACCGATGGAATCAAGCAGAAACCGCTTGGCCTGATATACGGCCTCTGGCGAGAGCTGTTGGTAGGTCAGCCCCGCGGCCCAGCGTGACATCTTGGCGGTGATGGTTTCCTTGACGGCAGCTTCTTTGCTGGACACAAGCGTAGCGGACACGAACTCTCCTATTTCGCCTGATTCGAACTAACGCGGATATTTTTTGGATTCTTGAACGGCAAGAATGCCATGAAGTCGGCGTGGTGCACGATGTAGGCTTCGGTGGTGCGCTTCACCAGGTCGCCTTCGGCCGCATGGGCCGCGATGATGTGACACACCGCGTCAGGCACGCCGCACTCCAGCGCCAGCGCCACTCCAGTAAATGGATGTCGCAGCGCCTCTCCTCGCTCGCTCTGCCGGCTCTTGCCATCCGCGCCCAGTTCATATTCCAGCAGTTTTCCCACGTCGGCCAGAATCGCTCCCGCAACTACCGTGTCTTTGTTGATCGGCAGGGCACGCCCCATGAATTGCTGCATGGCCTCAGCGCTCTGGCGCGCAATGTGTACCACGCAGCGCTTGTGCTCCATGAACGTAATCGGACAGTTGGGCACCAGCAGAGTGAAAGGAATGCTATTCAGGTCGTCCGGCTTCAGCGGGCTGCGCTCCAACGCTTTCACCCAGGTCTGGGCGACCTGGGCGCGGAGCTTCTTGTCGTCAATCCACTCGATCTCCGGCCAGAGCTTGGCCACTGCCTGCTGCATTGCATCCCTCCAAACCCAAACAAATTAGCTTACCGTGACGATGCAGCACGCGTCGAGTACCAGCCTAGACCGGCTAGACCGGAAGATGGGAAATACGAGCGAGTCCCGCAAGGACCGCTGAAGGTAGCCCGGCGTTTTTCAACGTCGGGGCGCGCGGCCAAAATAATTGCTGTCGCGCGGGGAGGGCTGAAACACCACCGATGGCGTTCGGGGTTCGTTTCAGGCGTGCCAACAGCACACCCAGCCCGTAGGGAGACGACCAAAGTCCCAGGCACACACTTTAGCCGCTGTCATGATTAATCGCCGCGGCCTCCTTGGCGTTTTGGGAGTTCGGAGGGAGTGGTGAAAAACCGCGAGGCGCGCTGTCCTTTCAGGTCACCCATGACCTTTGATCCAATGCTAAAGTGAGAAACTACAAGTTTTGTCCGTGCCGTCTAAGGCCGCATGAATCTGAAACTCACCGAATCGGCTCTGCTGGCGCTCTTTCTGCTCGGTGCGTCTATATCCGTGGCGCAGCAAGCCGGGGCCATCGGTGAGCCCATCGTGATCCAGACCACGTCCCTTCCCAAGGGGTTTATACGGCAGCCGTATCACTTCAAGCTGGAGGCGAAGGGCGGTATCCTTCCTCTTCAATGGGAAGTGACCGCCGGTTCGCCGCCTCCAGGGATCGACCTGGCTCCCGATGGCAACTTGACCGGAGCGCCCACCGAAGTCGACAGTTTCCACTTCGTGGTGACCATAACCGATAGCGGCAAGCCGGCGCAGCAGCGCAAAAGAGAATTTACCTTCGACGTTGTCGCCCCCCTGCTAGTGGAATGGAGCAGGAAACCCAGGATCAATGGCCGCAGGTTGGAGGGCGCAATCAAGGTATCCAACCAGACTGAACAGGATTTCGATTTCACCTTTATCGCTTTGGCCGTGGATCCAACCGGACGCGCCACCGCAGTCGGCTATCAGCATTTCACGCTAAAGAAGAACACCGACGAGTTCGAAATTCCGTTTGGAGAAAACCTGCCGTTTGGAGCCTATGACCTGAACGTGGACGCAGTAGCCGAAGTAGCCGCCACAAACACGATCTACCGCGCTCGCCTGACCACAGCAGAAAAACTCCAAGTCCAGCAAGGCCCATAAGAGGGCCCTTAAGCAAGTTATAGTCTGTAGGGAGCGGCTGTGACTGTGTAAGGGCGGGTCGGAGCCTGCCCTGAGCGAAGTGGAAGAAGCTCGTTCAGGCCGAGCGAAGCTCGGCAGTTTCGCTGGAGACCTGCACGAACCCGAAACCCCAAGATTCACCAAAAAATAAGAATCCCAAGGTGATGTCAAACCCATTCATCTCGGCCAGTAGCTCGCGTTAGACCCTTGCCGACCTGCTCTCGTAGCTTCCCTTGCGGGCCGCTCCGCGCGATCATGCTCGGGCTCCGGGCTCACCGCCAACCGGACAAACCTGCTTGACGCCTCGGGACTCTATCTTGCCTCCGACATATCTTCTTGTTCGCCTCGGCCAGCGCTTTGCTATAGACCCTCGCTCGCCCTCCCTCCGTCATTTTGCAATGCAGAGGGTGACTTCGCTTGAGCCCCGGACGCTGCACCAACCGGGAAAACTTCAGAAGCTGTCAAAGAACGAGTTTATTTCTACTCCTTTCATTTTTAGAGTCAATAAAAAACCGGCTCATTTATCTGCTGCATAATCAACCGAGTGCAGGCCGTCCACAACCGGGTGCCGCAGGTATTGTGCAGTCCACGAAGAAAACACTGGCGCCAGCTCATCAAGGATGCGTTTTCATCGCTGTTCTTCAAACAGTGTTGGGGCATGGCGGAAAAACGGCGTAATTCTTCAACTGTGAAAATCCGGCAAGAATCTTGCTGGAGGCGGATTTCCCCGTACCTTGGGGACGCAAAGAACACGTCATCGGGTAGAATGCCGTCTCGAGCAGGAGGACCGTTGTGAGTCGCATGGCCGGGTTGCTTGTTTTTGCGCTGACGCTGTTCTCGCTGACCAGTACCGCCGGACAGAAGCTCTCAGACTCTGAACAGCGAACCGCCCGCCGCTTCGACTCCATCCGCCCGCAACCCTCCCTTCTGCTCGCGTTCTTGCGCGAGATGCCGAAAGGCGGCGACCTGCACAATCACCTCTTCGGCGCGATCTACGCGGAGAATCTCATCAACTTTGCCGCCCGCGACAACTTTTGCGTGGATCGCACCACGTCGGTTCTGATCGCTCCTCCCTGCGACGACGCTTGTGATCACTACGCCAACAAGCCGTCCATCGCCTGCGCCTACCAGGACCACGTGCTCTACAACTCCATTGTCGACGCCTGGTCCATGCGCAACTGGGCCGGCGAAGAGCCTGGCCACGACCACTTCTTTGCCACCTTCGACAAATTCCAGACGGCGCTGTTCAACCACATCGGCGATGCCATCGCCGAAGCCTCGTCACGGGCTGCTGCCGATCACCTGCAATACCTCGAACTCATGCACACTGCCGACGGCATGCAGTCCGCAGGTCTCGGGGCCAAAGTGGGCTGGGACGATGACTTCGCCGGGCTCCGTGAAAAGCTCCTCGCCGCTGGCCTCACGCAGGTCATTGCCTCCACCCGGCAGCAACTGGACCGCGACGAAGCCAGCATGCGCCTGGTCCTGCGCTGCGATTCGCCCCACCCTGATCCTGGCTGCGCTGTCGAAGTACGGTATCTCTATCAAGTTCTGCGCGGCCTTCCCAAGGAACAGGTCTTCGCGCAAATCCTTTTCGGCTTCGAACTGGCGCGGGCTGACCCACGCTTCGTCGGGCTGAACCTGGTGATGCCGGAAGACTGGTATGTCCCCATGCACGACTTTGACCTGCACATGAAGATGCTCGACTCCCTGCATGGCATCTATCCCAAAGTCCACATCAGCCTGCACGCCGGCGAGCTGGCCATGGGCCTGGTTCCGCCCGAAGGACTGGCCTTCCACATACGCCAATCCATCGAGCAGGGACACGCCGAACGTATCGGACACGGCACGAGTGTCATGAATGAACGCGATGCTCTCGGCCTGCTCCGCGAGATGGCTCGCCGCAAGGTACTGGTGGAAATCTGCCTGACTTCGAACGACCTTATCCTTGGGGCGCGCGGGCCACAGCATCCCCTGCTGGCCTTTATGCACTACGGCGTACCCGTCGCGCTGGCCACCGACGATCAGGGAGTGTCGCGCTCAGATATGACCCACGAATACCTGCGAGCCGTGGAAACCTACGGCCTGACTTATTCCGATCTGAAGCGCATGGCTCGGCAAAGCCTGGAGCACAGCTTTCTCGATACCAATGAACGTGCCCACGCCCAACAGAAACTGGAACAAGCCTTCACAGAATTTGAAACGAACTACTGAGAACTATCAACAGTGCGACTATCAACTAAGAACTGAGAACTGTTCGCAAAATGATTCGCGATACCAACGAACATGACCGAGCCGAACGATTTCGCTAACGCCGAATCCGCCGCAAAATTCCTGCTCTCGCAAACCCCACTTCGTCCGAAAATCGGAATGGTGCTGGGCTCCGGCCTCGGCGGCTTCGGCGATGAACTGGCCGATGCAACCCGTATCCCCTACGCCAACATTCCATTTTTCCCGCGCTCAACTGCTATTGGACACGCCGGGCAGATGGTGATTGGCACCGCGGATGGTATTCCAGTAGCGGCCATGCAAGGCCGGGTCCATCTGTATGAAGGCTACTCCGTCCGCGAAGTCGCGTTCCCTCTGCGGGTTTTTGGCCGCATGAATATTCGCGCCGTCATTCTCACCAACGCAGCCGGCGGCATAAATCTGGAATATAAGCAGGGCGCGCTGGTTGTCATCACCGACCACATCAACCTGCAGGGCCATAACCCGCTCGTCGGTCCAAATGACGAGCGCTTCGGACCTCGTTTTCCCGACATGACCCATGCCTATTCGAAACCCTACCGCGAAATCGCGCTGCAAGCGGCAGAGAGGCTGGGCAAGACGCTCTATCAGGGTGTGTACGCCGCCCTGCCGGGACCCAGCTATGAAACTCCGGCGGAAATCCGCTATTTGCGGACCATCGGAGCTGACCTGGTCGGCATGTCCACCGTCTCCGAGGTGATCACAGCACAGCACATGGGAGTAAGAGTCCTGGCGATCTCCTGTGTAACCAACATGGCCGCCGGAATTCTCGACCAGCCCATTAACCACCAAGAAGTTCTGGAGACCGGTGAGCGGGTAAAAGGCGACTTCGTAGCTTTGGTGCGGTCCGCCTTGCCAGAAATTGCAAAAGAAGTTGCAAAAGATGAAGTAGTGAGCGGTTAAGCCTCACAGTCCAGGTGGGGACAGCCGCCCCGGCTATCCAGCCGAGCAGGCCTCGGCAGTCTTGATGGCCGAGGTCCGACGTCCAAGGTCCGCCGCCCGCCGCCCTGCTACTTCGCCGCCCGCGAGATGAAAATCCTCACCGGAGGCTGCGCCCCATAGACAGCTGCAAAACTACCCTGATTCACAGCCAAACCAATGTGCCCTCGCGAATCGATATAGAGCAGCGGCTTGTTCAAGGCCACGTCGCTGAAGGTCCGGACAAAGGGAATATTCATCTCGGTCTTGCCCATCGTGACATGAACGTTTTGCCCGCGTCCGTAGCCGAGCTTGAGGAAATCTTCGCCGCTGATGTTCGTCACCAGGTTGCCAAACGGCCCATCGGTGGCGATGACTTCGCCGCTGAGTCCGCGCTCGTCGAGCCGCGAAGCCGCGACATCCAGCCGTACCAGCGTATTCACGTCTACTTCCGGTCCGGCCTTCGTCCAGTCCTCACCGTGCGCCACACGGGCCCCGACGGGCGAAAAAATATCCCGCCCATGAAAAGTGGACGACAACGCCGCGCCAATCATCCAGTCGTGGTTCGTGATCTCCCGCGCCGCCTCGATCCCGTCGCGATCCTGCACCAGCGTCATCAACCCATTATCGGGCAACACGAAGTATTGTCCGCGCTTCGACTTCACCGCCACCGCTCTACGCGTGCTCCCCACCCCCGGATCGATGACCACCACGAACACCGTTCCCGCAGGAAAGTAGGGAGTCGACCCGTACAGAAAGCGGGCGCCATCCAGTATGGAAAACGGCGTCACCTGATGGGTGAGATCCACAATCCGCAATTCGGGCGCGATCGAATACATCACGCCTTTGCAAAGCGCCACCGAATCGTCGAGCACGCCAAAGTCGGTCATGAACACCACCGTAGGCGGGGCTTTCGCCTGGAGTTCCTGGGCGTGAGCGCCAGGAACCACACCGCCGACAGAAAACACGACCGCCGCCACCACAGAAAACAACGCCACCAGCTTTCGTGACTGGGAATCGCGCATAAGCAAGCTCATTGGGGATTGCAATTGGGGATAGCAATAAAGTGAAACATTGTAAACGATGGCCGCCGCTGGGCATTTCCAACGGGCTGGAACCGTCTATAATCTCCCACGCGGAAAGGTTTCCAGTTCATTCTTCCCAGGAGGGACTAATGTCTTCAGCCATCCCCGAGAAATATCGCGATCTGTTCAGCAAACGCGCCTTCGCCAGCCTTGGCACCCTCATGCCCGACGGCCGCCCGCAAGTGACCCCAGTGTGGTGCGATCTGGAAGGCGATTACGTCCTGTTCAATTCTGCCAAGGGCCGACAGAAAGATCGCAACGTGCGCCGCGACCCGCGCGTCGCTCTGGCGGTCGTCGATCCGGATAATCCTTATCGTTATCTCGAAATCCGTGGCCGGGTCGTGGAAATCACCGAGCAGGGCGCCGACGATCACATCGACAAGCTGGCCAAGAAATATCTCGGCGTGGACAAATACCCCTACCGCCAGCCGTCAGAAACTCGCGTGATCTATAAAATTCAGCCCGAGCACACAACCATGATGGGTTAATGATGATTTGGCTGTAGAGATGTTGCTTGCAATATCTCCTTGCAACCTCGGCTTTCGCTCGACAACAAAATCCACGAAATCCCAGGAACCTGATGCCAACCGCACAAACCGAAACCACCGCCCTCGATCTCACATGGGTCCGCTCTCAGTTCCCTTCATTGGCACAGAGTGTTAATGGCCAATCCGCGGTTTTCCTCGATGGTCCCGGCGGCACTCAGGTACCACAGCGCGTGGTCGACGCAATTGCCGACTATCTGGCCCACTCGAACGCCAACACCTGCGGCGCTTACGCGACCAGCCGCCGCACCGATGCCGTCATCGCCCGAGCCCGCGCCGCTATGGCGGACTTTCTCAGCTGCGACAAAGATGAAGTAGCCTTCGGCCCCAACATGACCACGCTGACCTTCGCCGTCAGCCGCGCTATCGGCCGCGAACTCGGCCCGGGCGACGAAATCCTCCTTACCCATCTTGACCACGACGCCAACGTCTCGCCCTGGCGGGCGCTCGAGGAGCGCGGCGTAACTATTCGCTTCGCCGAAATCAACCCGGACGACTGCACCCTCAACCTGGCCGATCTAACCCAAAAAATCAGTAGCCGAACTAGGGTCGTGGCCGTCGGCTATGCCTCCAACGCGGTCGGCACGATCAATGACGTAAAGGAAATCATCCGTCTGGCTCATCACAAAGGTGCCCTGGCCTACATTGACGCGGTTCACTACGCCCCGCACGGGCCCATCGACGTCCGCGCCCTCGATTGCGATTTCCTCGCCTGCTCCACCTACAAGTTTTTTGGACCGCACATGGGCGTTCTCTATGGCAAGCGTGAGCACTTGCAGCGCCTGCAACCCTACAAGGTGCGCGCCAATACCAACGCCATTCCCAATTGCTGGGAGTGGGGCACGCTGAATCATGAATGCATCGCTGGAATCGCCGCCTGTGTGGACTATCTGGCCGATCTGGGTCGCCACCTGGACTCTTCAGTCACCACGCGCCGCGCCGCGCTGGTGGCGGCCTACCGCTCTATCCAGCAGCATGAGCGTGGCTTGGCGGAAATCCTGCTTCATGGATTGCTGGAAATTCCCGGACTCAAACTCTACGGCATCGCTGATCCCGCCGAGTTTGACCGCCGCTGTCCCACCTTCGCCGTGCGCATCGCAAACCACACCCCTCTCGAGCTCGCCACTGGCCTCGGCGACCGCGGCATCTTCACCTGGGACGGCAACTATTACGCCCTGAATCTCACCGAACGCCTCGACGTAGAGAAAGACGGTGGCTTCCTGCGCATCGGCCTGGCCCACTACAACACCGCCGAAGAGGTCGCCCGCCTGCTACGCGCACTGCGCGATCTTGCCAGGTAACCAAGAGCTTTGTTTCCCTCAGTGTGCCGCGTTGGCTTAAGGTTTTTCGCGTCGTAGTTCTATTACCTGATCGCCCTTGCCGATCAACGCCATGGCCGCCATCCCGATAAACAATCCATGCTCCACTACGCCGGGCATACTCTCCAGTTGGCGCGCCAGCGCCGGAGGGTCGGGAATCTGTCCGAAATTACAGTCCAGGATGTGATTGCCCTCGTCGGTGAGGAAAGGCTTGCCGGACGATGCGCCTCGAACTGTGACCGCGGCCCCCAGAGCGGCAATCTTCTTTGCCACCAATGCCTCTGCGAATTTGATGATCTCCACTGGCACTGGAAATTCACCCAGCACCGGAACCTGTTTGCTGTAATCGGCGATAATCACAAATTTCCTGGTCGCCGAAGCCACGATCTTTTCCCGCAGCAGCGCACCGCCCCCGCCCTTGATCAGCCGCAGTTCAGCATCTACTTCATCTGCGCCGTCGATGGTGATGTCGATCTCCTGGAATTCATCGAGTGTGGTCAGCGAAATCCCGAGACTCGCAGCCAGTTCCTGGGTGTGAATCGAAGTCGGTATGCCCCGAATCTTGAGTCCGGCCTGTACCCGTTCGCCCAGAAAACGAACGGCAAAAGCAGCTGTCGAGCCCGTTCCCAGGCCGACGATATCGCCCTCGCGCACCAACCGCAAGCTGGCGCGTGCTGCCGCTTCTTTCTCCCGGTCATTAGCCATGCCGCTCAGCGACTCTCGCGACCGCTACTCGCACAGTGACTTTTCACAACTTGCTGGAATGAAGGAAACTTGAGAGCATTTTCTCGAAACTGGCGTGAGCTTGCAGTCCGACGGTACCCTTGACCTTGCTGTTGTCCTTTGCCTCTTCGGAATAGGAAATTGTCAGCATCTTACCATGGTGCTTTACGGCAATAAGCCGTACCGGCTCTCCGTGCGGCTATCTACCCCTACTCTACCGCTTTCTGGACCAGTGCACTAATGCTGTGCAGATCCGACTGGCCCCCAGTTGCGCATAGGTTGAAGGGGGCCGCAGGCAGGGAGTGTAGGAGGTCAGACCGCGGCGACGAGGCGTCGAAAGCCAAAAGCTCATTTTGTATTTCCTGTGCGGGCTTGTGGAAATTCCAATCAGCGGATTCTCGCGCGTTTTATCTTCCAGCGTTTGCGACCCCTCCAGATCGTCGCCCGAGCAGCATGTCTTCACGCTTTTTTCGTTTCACCGCGCCGCCAGAAAAGCACTTTTTTAGATTGAAAAGTTGCACCAAAATTCGGAATTGACCGCGCCCCCTATCACGCGTAGATTCTTTTCACCTTCAGTAAAAATTCCAGCCGACCAGACTTCGCGTAAGGCAGGGAAGCAAACTCCCGCAATCTTCCCTCCCCCAAGGGTGGAACAAAGTGAGCAAAGTAGAAAGTGAATGGCAGGTCTATCGGACACGATTTCTAATCCGGGCCAAACAACTTACCGGTCCGCTAGAGTTCCGGGATGCGCTCGGGCGTGAACATCGCGGCCAAAGAGGCGATTATCTGGTTGAATCCTCCGACGGCACGCAAAGAATTGCGCCGCGCGAAATTTTCGAGGATGTTTATGTTGCCATGGATTCCGCGGTTGAGAAGTGGCCCCTGCTAACCAAACGCGGCTTCTCAATTTCGCTTCTGAAGCGTCGCGCATCGGCCCGCGCCGAGGCGCAGGCGTGAGAGGCTCAAGAAAATTGGAATCTTGGTCAATCCGGGTGGCGTGGCTTCCCGTCGGGTCACCCGGATTTCTTCTTGCCTGTCGGTCCGCAAGTTCAGCCAGGTTCTGCATTGTGGAAAAGTTGAGGGTAGGGGCGGCATCCCACTTGTTAAGATCGAGATACAATATATAGGGATACCCTCTTGACAGCCCCAACATACGGGCGTAGTGTTTGCATCCCATAGAGCCTTTCAACGCCTCCAAAACGAAGGTGTGGCAAGGCATGGCAAGTGCTAGAAAACACAGGGTGTGCGCCGTGGTTGAGGTGACCCGGTGGCGTTCTAAGTAGTGGGTGTTACCCGTTCTTTGGGCGGGTTTGCTTGTGCGGTGGCCGCTCCCTCGTTCACGCAAGTGCGGGTCCGTTGAACTCCTCCCGAGGGAGCGACGACAGTTGACAAGTCGGGCTGTGGAAAATGCCTCGATCAGAGGGCTGGCAATCCCTTTCGTTCGAGGCCAGAAATTGAGGATTTGCAATGGAAGGTTTAGAGCGTCTGGTCAGTGAGTCGTTCGCACGTTACGGCGTTGAAACCGCATTCGACCATCGCCGTCTGCAATGGTCGCCGTGGTTCCGTTGTGTGGACAGCTTCAGTCTGGTGCAGTTGTCAAGCAAGCCTGGCCTGTTCGCCCTGGCAGACGAGGTTGTTCCTCGCGAAGCAGGTGGCAAACGAATGCTGGCGCTGCTTCGCATCTCCGAAGCCGAAGATCTGGGGTTGGCCCTAGGTCGGTTGTTTTTGCCGCGCAGCCCCGGACGTTTGGTTGATGGTCTCTGTTTTGCCCGCTATGCGGTGATCGAGGATGCCGCTCAACGTCACGCCGCGCATGCCGCTTTGCAGACGTGGTTGGCGGAAACGACCTCCGGAATTTCAGAAGAGACCGAACCGGGAACAGAGAACTGAGAACCGGGAACTGGTTTTGGAATCGATTTAGCCCGAAGATTGGAAATAGAAACGAGGGTCGAACTGCTGGACAGAATCCAAAGGAAACTGGACAGAATCCAAAGGAAAGAAGAGACAAAAATGGCTGAAGTAAGAGAAAAAGGAGCCCCCGCCCCCGAGACTACCGCCGTCCCCAGCGCGACCGCGGTAAATGCCGCCACGCCCAGCAAAAAGGCCGCGGGCCTCTCCTTTCGCCGTTTTTTTACCAAGCTTGGTGTTTCCCCCTACGACGAAATCGAATGGGAGAAGCGCACAGCTCTGATCACCGACGCCAAAGGCAACCCGATCTTCGAGCAGAAAGAGGTCGAAGTCCCGAAAGATTGGTCGGTGACCGCTACCAATATCGTAGCCAGCAAGTATCTGCACGGAACGCTGGGAACGCCCGAGCGCGAGAGCGGAGTGCGCGCATTGGTGACTCGTGTGGCTGAGACCATCCGTGACTGGGGCTTGTCGCAAGGCTATTTCAAGACGCCGGAAGACGGCGCCACCTTCCACGACGAACTGGCGCACATCCTCCTCCGCCAGTACGCCGCCTTCAACTCGCCAGTCTGGTTCAACGTGGGCTGCGACCGCATTGAGCCCAACTCCGATGCCCAGAACTGGCACTGGAATCCGGACACAGCGCGCGTCGAATTCGGCGTCACCGGCTACAGCACGCCGCAGTGCTCGGCCTGCTTCATTAACTCGGTGAAGGACTCGCTCGATTCCATCCTCACCCTAGCCAAGACCGAGGGTATGCTCTTCAAATGGGGATCAGGCACGGGCACGAATCTTTCGTCGCTACGTTCGTCTACCGAAGGCCTCAGCGGCGGCGGCACGGCCAGCGGACCGCTCAGCTTCATGAAGGGCTTTGACGCCTTCGCCGGCGTCATCAAGTCCGGTGGCAAGACCCGCCGCGCCGCCAAGATGGTCATCCTCAACATCGACCACCCGGACATCGTCGACTTCATCGAGTGCAAATCGAAGGAAGAAGCCAAGGCCCACGCCCTGATCGCGTCCGGATACGACGGTTCCTCGCCCGATTCGGATGCCTACTCGTCCATCTTCTTCCAGAACGCAAACAACTCCGTCCGCGTCACGGATGATTTCATGTACGCCGTGCTCCGCGACACCGACTTCAGCACCCGCGCCGTCCGAGACGGACGCCCGATGCACACCTTCAAAGCCAAAGACCTGCTTTACAAGATCTCCGAGGCCACTTGGCGCTGCGGCGATCCCGGTATGCAGTACGACACCACGGTCAATCGCTGGCACACATCGAAGAACACGACCCGCATCAACGCGTCCAATCCTTGCTCGGAATACATGTTTCTCGACGACTCCGCCTGCAACCTGGCCAGCCTGAATCTGTTGAAGTTCGTCCCCAATGGTACGTTCGACGTCGAGGCTTATCGCCACGCAGTCGATGTGCTCATCACGGCGCAGGAGATCCTGGTGGACAACGCCGGCTATCCGACGGAAATGATCAGCAAGAATTCGCACGATTACCGTCCCCTGGGCCTGGGCTACGCCAACCTCGGCGCTCTGCTCATGGCGGCTGGCCTACCGTACGACTCCGACGCCGGACGCGACTACGCCGCCTGCGTTACCGCCATCATGTGCGGCGAAGCGTACCTCCAGTCCTCGCGCATCGCCGAATCGTGCCCAGCGCAAGTACCAGCAACCGAGCCCACAAAGAAGGGCTTAGCCGAAACCAACCTCGGATCAAACGTTATGCCCGGCGGGGCCTGCCCCGGCTGGTACATCAACCGCGAGCCGTTCCTGGACGTAATCCGCATGCACCGCGCGTCCGTCAACAACATCAACAAAACCAACGTCCCAACTCCGCTCTACGAAGCCAGCAAGGCTTGCTGGGACGAAGCCCTCGCCAGCGGCGAAAAGCACGGCTACCGCAACTCCCAAGTAACGGTTCTAGCCCCGACAGGCACAATTGGATTTTTTATGGATTGCGATACTACCGGGATTGAGCCGGATTTGGCATTGGTGAAGTACAAGAAGCTTGTCGGTGGGGGGATGATTAAGATCGTGAATAATACTGTGCCTACGGCTTTGTTCAAGCTCGGGTACGATCACGACGAAGCTGACAAGATTGTCAGCTACATCGACGCCACCGGGACGATCGAGGGAGCGCCCGATATCAAGGACGAGCACTTGGCGGTGTTTGATTGCTCGTTCAAGCCGGCCAAGGGGACGCGGTCAATTCATTACATGGGCCATCTGAAAATGATGGCGGCGGCGCAACCTTTTATTTCCGGCGCGATATCCAAGACGGTGAACCTGCCGGAGAATGCCACCGTGGAAGATATCATGGAGGCCTATCTTCAGGCATGGAAACTGGGGCTGAAGGCTGTGGCCGTTTACCGTGATGGATGCAAAAAGTCGCAACCGCTGAGCGCTGCCGGAACCACCACGGCGCTCTCCAAGAAGGGCGACTCCGCCGCCGCGGCCGTACATGTTGAAGAAGAAAATCTCAACGCTCCGCCGCGCGCGGTCCGCCACAAACTGCAGGAAGAGCGCGCCTCCATCACACACAAATTCAACGTGGGCGGACACGAGGGCTACATCACCGTAGGACTGTATCCCGACGGGAGTCCCGGCGAGCTATTCATCACCATGGCCAAGGAAGGCTCCACGGTCAGCGGCCTCATGGACAGCTTCGCTCTGGCCGTCTCCATCGCGCTGCAACACGGCGTGCCGCTGAAACTGTTCTGCGAAAAGTTTGCCCACACCCGCTTTGAACCCAGCGGCTGGACCAACAATCCCGACATCGGCTTCGCCAAGTCGATCATGGACTACATCTTTCGCTGGCTGCAGTTGCGCTTTCTAACCGGCCAGCAGCAGATGCTGTTCGAAAATCTCAGAATGAGAACGCCCGGTGCCGCATCTCAGTCCGATGGCGTGGGAGAGCTGAGCGGCTCCGGAGTTTCCGATCAGAGGTCTGAAGTCCGGCCTCCGGCGCCGGGTTCAGTCCACGCCGCCGACGCCCTGGCCAGCCTCATCGACCTAGGCGATGCCCCAACCTGCAGCTTCTGCGGATCCATCATGACGCGGAATGGGAGCTGCTACCGGTGCGGGAGCTGTGGGAGTACGAGCGGCTGCAGCTAGCAACGTCTGGGTGGGCCGAGTCCCTGACTCGGCCAAGCCCAGCGAAGCTCGGCAGCATCGTAGGGCCAGCGCATTGGACAGACGTAGGGCCGAACCTGTCTCGGCAGCATGACACTGCTGAGATTGAACTTAACTGGAGACGAAGTGTGAGGGGGCACGGCGAGCGCCGTGCCCCTTTCTCCGTGTGCCAAGCATGTTCGACCGCTAGCTAAAGCCTGTTGCAAAACCCAGGGCTCAGTCCCTTGACTGACGCGGGTGGCTGAGGCAGCGGGGTGGCAGATCTGCAGGTTGGCTCATTTTTACTGGGAGATTTTCCTAAACATTATCGTGCCTTCGATGCTTTCCTGCTTGA
>Ga0070697_100000145_pt1 | contig 57445 bp, 51 predicted proteins | sample KBSK1501metaG_FD_65475 | JGI IMG/M metagenome (GOLD analysis project Ga0070697, IMG submission 65475) | Corn, switchgrass and miscanthus rhizosphere microbial communities from Kellogg Biological Station, Michigan, USA - KBS K1-50-1 metaG | ecosystem: Host-associated > Plants > Roots >... | reverse complement strand
CTCGGTCCGGACAATTAACACAGCCGAAGTTACGTACCAGTCGGCCTATCCGACAGTGGGCTATTCCAGCACCCTGGGAGCGCTTGGGCCGGGCGGCGTGGGCACCACCTGCGGCACTGCACCCACTCAGGCGAATGCTTGCTTGATTGACAGCGTTCTTTCCAACGCCACTGCGGCGACCCAACCCAAGAGCGGCTACTTCTTCCTGCAGACTCCAGGAACCGCCGTGGGCGGATTGGTTCTGAACTACACGGTCGGTGGAGCGGCTGCGGCTTTCAACACCACCGGTGTGCGCGACTTCTGCTCGGTTGAAGACGGCGTGCTGCACTTCCAAGTGCCGACGGCTCAGTCTTCACCTGTGACTGCTCCGGCGACTTGCACTGGTTGGGGCATTCTGCAGTAAGTTTGGCAAAGTACCTGGGGGAGGGTACAAGCCGAGGAGCACTGGATTTAGTCCAGTGCTCCTTTGTTTTTTGTTACGGAGCTTCCTTGGAGGATGGCGAGCCTTTGGTCTCGGCAGTACCGCTTTATGGTAACGGCAATTGTCAATGTGCGAACCCTCTCGCGGAGTGGCGAGACTCTGACGTGGTAAGTGGATATAGTGAAACGTAACTAATTGATTTCGTTATAGAACCAGCACACAACAGTAACGCCCTGCAGACTAGGATTGGCCAGCAAACTGCAATCAAGAACCGTGACGGGACCAGCAAAAATGAACGATACAAGACATAAAGGGTTTTCCCTGATCGAGTTATTGATCGTGGTGGCCATTATCTTGATTATCGCCGCGATCGCGATTCCGAATCTTGTGCGCGCGAAGATCTCGGCCAACGAAGCCTCGGCGGCAAGCTCTGTAAGAAGCATTGCCACCGCAGAAGCGGCTTACGGCAGCGCGTATCCCACCCAGGGCTACGCACCTGCGTTGGCAAATCTGGGCGGGCCGGCAGTTGGTTGCACGCCAGACTCGAACACGGCATGCATGATTGATAGCGTGCTGACCAGCGGCAGCAAGAGTGGTTACACGTTTGACGCTATCGGTTTTGGCGGAACCCCGAACACTTCGTTTGTGACCGGAGCTGCGCCACAGGTCTTCAATCAGACGGGGGTGCGAAACTTCTGCATCATCACCGACGGGGTGATGCGCAGCCTGAATCCCGCCGCCGCAACACCGCCTCCGGCTACCGTCGCCGCCTGCGTAGGTTATCCGAATGCGCAATAAACAATTTTGGGGCTAGTGCCTCGGGGGAGGGGTACAAAGCCGCAAGGGCCAGGACGCGAGTCCTGGCCGTTTTACTTTGGTAATCGCCGGCATACTCCCGATCAGCTTACGCCTGCTCGGGTTTTGCATATAATTTAGTAAAGCATGCCATCTCAACAATCTCAGGCCATGCCCGCCATCGAAATCATCGGCTTGGAGAAGACTTACACAGTTGGCTTCTGGCGGAAGAAGCCCAAGTGCGCTTTGCGCCCGCTTCACCTCAGCGTGGAGGAGGGCGAGATTTTCGGCTTTCTGGGTCCGAACGGCGCGGGCAAGACGACCACGCTCAAGCTCCTAATGCGGCTGGTGTATCCGACTGCGGGGACGGCCCGCATTCTGGGAATGGAATTGGACGATCCGCGAATGCGGGCACAGATCGGCTTTCTTCCCGAACAACCCTACTTTTACGATTACCTCACAGCTCGCGAATTGCTCGACTACTACGGGCGGCTTTCGGGCGTTCCGGGCAAGGAACGGTCGCACAAAGTGGATGAGGTGCTGAATCTAGTGGGACTCCCGGATGCGGGCGGGGTTCAGTTGCGGAAATTTTCCAAAGGCATGCTACAGCGTGTGGGAATTGGCCAAGCCATCCTGCATGATCCGAAAGTCGTTTTTCTGGATGAGCCGATGTCTGGACTTGATCCGATGGGACGCCGTGAAGTACGCGATCTCATGGAGAGATTGAAGCAGGCGGGAAAGACGGTTTTCTTTTCCACGCATATTCTGGCGGACGCGGAAGCCCTGTGCGACCGGGTCGCGATCATTCATCTCGGTGAACTGCGCGGCGTGGGTGCGGTGGCCGATCTTACCTCAAGCGTACATGGGCGGGTAGAGCTGGTTTGGCAGGGAAACACGATTCCTGCCGCGATTCGAGAACTAGGGGCGGAAAGCCATATCAGCGGCGATACGGTACGGGCAGTACTTCCCGAAGAATGCCAGGAGGCAGCTATCGAGGCGTTGCGGCGGGAGCGGCTGCACCTGATTTCGCTGACCCCGGTGCGGACCTCGTTGGAAGACTATTTCGTGCAGAAGCTGCAGCCATCGCGCACTGTTGCGGAGGTGCGGTCGTGAAAGCGCGCATTGTGGCGATCGCTTCCAACACCTTCCGCGAGGCGGTACGTGATCGTGTGCTGTACAACCTGATTGCGTTTGCATTGCTGATGTCGGGAGCGGCCATTTTGGTGGGACAGATTTCCATCGATATCGAGCGGCTGGTGGTCATCAATCTCGGGCTGACGGCGGTTTCGTTGTTCGGGATGGTGATTGCGATTTTTATCGGCATCGGACTGGTATCAAAAGAAATTGAGAAACGCACGCTGTACACGGTGCTATCGCGGCCGGTGCGGCGCTGGGAGTTCATTGTTGGCAAGTTTTTCGGACTCGCGGGCACGCTGATAGTGAATACGGTTTTCATGGCAGTCGGAGTATTTGCGGCGCTGCTGTATGTCTCCCATCATTTTCAGCAGCCTGATTCGTGGATTCTGGTGGCGTTGTACTTCATCATCCTACAATTTGTAATTATCACGGCGCTGGCGCTATTGTTCTCGTCATTTTCGTCCTCGCTGCTCTCTGCCGTGTTCGCCTTCTCCTTGTTTGTGATTGGCAGCTTCGCCGAGGATTTACGCGGATTCGCCGGCTTGACACACGGACTTACGCGCTGGCTGGCGACGGGCGCGGCGTATCTTGTACCTAATTTTTGCGCCTTGAACGTAATCAGTTCTGTGGCGCACCAGCAGCCGGTAGCGGGACAGCTCATTTTCTATAACACGGTATATGCGCTAATTTACGCGGCCATGGTTCTGAGCGGAGCGGTGTTGATCTTTGAGCATCGGAACCTGAAATGAAGACTTCGCGAGGGATTACCGTTGTGGCCAGCCTGGTGCTGATGGTGTGCATGCTGGGCTCGGCTCTTATGCTGCGGCTGGTGGACCAGGTGCGCACCAGGGCGACGCTGGAGGAGGTTCTCTACTTCTCATCGCCGACGATTCTGAAGCGGCTAAGTCTTGGCTACGATGGCCTGCTGGCGGATATCTACTGGACGCGCGCGGTGCAATATTTCGGCAGCAAGCACCACGAAGGCGCCCAGAGCTATGATCTGCTGGCGCCGCTGCTGGAGATCACCACCACCCTCGATCCCCAGCTGATCGTCGCCTACGATTACGGGGCGAACTTCCTGGCGCCGCAGCCACCGCACGGTGCGGGCATGGCGCGACGCGCCATCGAGTTGGCAGAATTTGGAATTCGCAACAATCCGGACGAATGGAGACTCTATTACCAGCTCGGGTTTATCTACTACATGGAGTTGAAAGATTACGCCGCCGCGGCTGACGCATTTGCTCGCGGTGCAAGAGTTTCGAATGCTCATCCCTTTTTGAAGGTGATGGCGGCGCGAATGGCGGAACATGCCGGCGACAACGAGATGGCGCGCATGTTGTGGACCACGGCCTATCAGAGTTCGACGGAGATGTCGATTCGCGCCAATGCGGCTGCTCATTTGCGCGCTCTGCAAGTGGACGAAGACGTCAGCAATCTGGAAAAACTTGTCGGCATGTACCGGGAACGCACGGGACACCTTCCCAGCAATTTTCTCGACCTGCAGGGAACCGGGTTGCTGCGAGGCATGCCGGTTGATCCGCTGGGACACTCCTACAAGCTAACGGCAGGCGGTCGCGTGGAGTTGCGGATCCCGGACGATTTCCCTTTCGTCCACAAAGGAACTCCGCCGGGCTATGTTCCACCGATCAGACCGAAGATTCTGCCGACTGACTGAGGTGCTCGGTACTCCACACGTTCAGTTCTGCAACACAATCAATATCACGCTGACAACGCGTTCTAAAATCCCTAAACGATGGGTAAGCAAGCAGAATGCCCGGATGATCAGCTCGGAGTAATACGCGCCGCCATTGACTGGTGGCGAGAGCAGCGCGGAAATACCGGGTTTGTTGCCAGCCTGGGAGCTTTCTTCCAGAAGCTGCTCGAGTTTGTGCATGATTCCCTCCCCGAGCGCAAACGGCAGCGCTACGGAGATGTCGATTACGACTGGGATCACCCTGTCGACACCACCAGCGCGACGGTGGCTTGGCGGGAGCGATTGCTGGGACAGTTTCTTTCGCCTTATCAGGCCACAGATCCTGACTTGTTCCGCGAAATGTTGAGCAGCCTAGATATCGATTTTCGTCAATTCACGTTCGTCGATATTGGATCGGGTAAAGGGCGAGTATTGCTGATGGCATCGGATTATCCGTTCCGGCGAATTCTGGGTATCGAGCGCTTGCCAGCACTGCATCGCATCGCGCTGGGCAATATTGGGAAGTACAGGAGTGACTTCCAAAAATGCTTGGACCTGCAGTCGATCTGCGCAGATGCGGCGGACTATACACTGCCTCGCGAGCCGCTCGTGCTTTACCTGTTCAATCCGCTGCCTGAATACGCGTTGCGTCGTCTGATGGCCAAACTTGCAGCTTCACTGGAGGAGAATCCTCGGGCGGTGCGCGTCCTCTACCACAATCCGCTGCTGGAACACGTGCTTCAGGAAACCACAGGAAGGGTTCTTAAAAAGATTGGCGGCACTGAGCAGTACTTGGTTTACTCCAGCCTGCAGTAGGAATGCTCACGCTCTTGGCTGGGAATCCTCAGCGACCGCACTGAACGTATAAAATGATTGATGATTAAGTAATTCCCTTCCCGGCAACGGCTGGAAGCCCACCGGAAGTCCCTGGAAGTTCCCCCTCAGCGAAATTGGCGTCTAATAAGTTAAGAATCTGTAAATAACGGCTGCTTTCGCCGGGACCGGTGAATCGGAAAAAATCGTGTTTGGTGAAACACATTGTGAAACTGACTAGTCTTTTGATTGCCGTAATGTTGACCGCCCTCGCATCCGCCGAGAGCGCCCCCGATGTCCACGCCATCGCTCAAAAAGTGGACAGCCGCTACAACCATTTGCATACATTAGAGGCGCAGTTCACGGAGGCCTACCAGGGCGCTGGGATGGACCGGACCGAGTCGGGCACGCTATGGCTAAAAAAACCGGGCAAGATGCGATGGGAGTACCGTTCTCCGAAGGAGAAGTTGTTCCTGAGCGATGGGAAGAACGTGTGGTTCTACGTGCCAGGCGATCAACAGGTAAGGCGGAGCGCTTTGCGGGAGCTGGACGATCTGCGGTCGCCGCTGGCCTTCCTGTTAGGTAAAACCAAGCTGGAAAAGGAATTGCAAGGGTTGTCTTTTGCTCCCGATGTGAGGCCGATGACGTCCGGCAACCTAGTTCTGCGGGGCGTTCCGAAGGCAGTTTCGGATCAAGTGAGTCAAGTTATTCTGGAAGTCACTCCTGGCGGAGAGATCGAACGCATCGTCATGGAGGGGACTGACGGCTCCGTAACGGAATATCGCTTCAGTGAGCAGAAGGCCGACACGGAAGTCGCCGAGCATCAGTTCCATTTTTCGCCACCGCCGGGAGTGGAAGTGATCCAGCAAAAGCTCGGACAATGACAGCACCTGAGATGAAGATTCGCTTCCATATTGTTGAAATAAGGCATCTTACGCGATGCTAGTTTGTGGAACAAAGTGGTCCTGTAGAGGATTACCGGCGATATGCGGGGACCGGCATTTAACACGGGGTTAATGGCCCTAAATGTTAGACTCGAATGGGCTAAGCACTGAAATCGAGCATGGCTGAGTATCTGGTAAAAGTAGCGGATGATCGCGGCCACCTGCTGGAGCAGGTGGAAAACGGCTATTCGGAGTCTGAGGTCCGCGAACGCTTCGTGCAGCAGGGATACCTCGTCTATTGGGTCAAGCCTCGCGGGGTGTTCTCGGCAGGTGAGTTCAAGCTGGGACGCGGCGGCAAGGTGAGTCAGAGCCGGTTCGTAATTTACAACCAGCAGTTCCTCACTCTGATCAAGGCCGGACTCCCGATACTGAATTCCCTGGACCTGTTGATAAAAAGACAGAAAGACCCGCGCTTCCGTAACCTGCTGGAGAACGTTCGCGACCGGGTGAAGAGCGGCGAGTTGCTTTCAGACGCATTCGCGGCACAAGGGGTGTTCCCGAAGATCTATACCACCACGCTGTTGGCCGGGGAAAAAAGCGGAAACATGGAAGAGGTGTTGAGCCGCTATATCGGATTTCAGCGGCTGGCGCTGACTTTCAAGAAGAAATTGGCGGTTTCGCTGGTCTACCCTGCCTTGCTGATTACAGTGGTTACCTGCATGCTGATTTTCCTGGTCACCTACGTGGTCCCACAGTTCGCCAAGCTCTATGAGAACCTGAACGCCCAGTTACCGGCGATTACGCTAGTGATGATGGCGATTGGCGTGAATGCCCAGAAATATGCTCCGGCAGCGCTCGTCGTGCTGGTCATTCTCCTGGTGGCGGTATGGCGCTGGAAAGGGACGGACAAAGGCGCCGAAATGATCGACCGGGCGTTCTTGAGAATGCCTTTGATCGGGCAGATCTGGCTGAAATACCAGGTGGCCACCTTCTCGCGCATGCTCTCGACTCTGTTGCAGGGCGGACTTCCGCTGGTCCCGTCGCTGGAGACGGCGGGCGCCTCCATGGGAAGCCGGCGCATCCTGAATGGCATTGCGGAGGCGGCTACCCGGGTGAGAGAAGGCCAACGATTGTCCAAGAGCCTGGAAGAGCAGAACATGTTCCCCGATCTTTCGGTGGAGATGATCGAAGTGGGCGAATCGACCGGCGCTTTGCCGGCGATGCTGAACTCGGTGGCCGAGTTTTACGAAGAAGACGTGCAGACAGCTCTGGGCGCTGCCATGGCGCTGATTGAGCCCATATTGCTGATCATCATGGCATTGTTTGTGGGTGGGGTACTAATTTCTCTGTATTTGCCGATCTTTACCTTGGGATCAAATATTCATTAGCGTGTCCCCCGGGAAGGGCTTGGTTGAATGGCCAGTATGGCGGAAAAGAAATCAGTGTTCGTGAACGGCGAGAACGGTGGGCAAGTAACCACCGCCGCCCACGGCGACGAACTGGAAAAGGCGCAGGATGTGGCGCGGCGCTATCGCTGCGAATTTGTCGACCTGCACAACTTCCAATTGCATCATGACCTGTTCGACAAGATTCCGGTCGAGCTGATGTTCCGCTATAACTTCGTCCCGCTGGAAGAGACGCGGGATGGGCGGCTGGCCATCGCCATTGCCGATCCCAGCCAGTTGATGATGATCGACGAGATCAGCCTGCTGCTGGGCAAACGCATCGTCACCAAAGTTTGCACCCTGGCGCAGATCAGCGAAATCCTCAAGAAAACCGAACAGTCCAAACGCGTTCTGGAAGACGCCAGCGAAGGCTTCCGGCTGGACGTGATCACGGAAGAAGAAGGCATTGGGGACGAAAGCATCTCCATCGACCGGCTCACGGCGCAGGGCGACATCAGTCCCATTATCCGACTGGTGGATACGACGATCTTCACCGCCCTGCAGCGACGAGCGAGCGATATTCACATCGAGACGCGCGATGACTCGGTCTGCATCAAGTTCCGCATTGATGGCGTTCTGACCCAGGCGATGCCACCTATCGCCAAGGAACACCACACCACCATCATCTCGCGCATCAAGGTGATGAGCGAATTGGATATCTCTGAGCGCCGGGTGCCGCAGGACGGTCGCTTCCGGGTGAAGTACGGCAAGCCGGAGCGGCCCATCGACTTCCGCGTGTCGATCATGCCGTCGATCCATGGCGAAGACGCCGTACTGCGTGTGCTCGACAAAGAGTCGATGAGCGAGAAGTTTCACAAGCTTGTCCTCGACGTGGTGGGATTTGACGAAGAAGACCTGCGAAAGTTCCGGCGCTACATCAAGGAACCCTACGGCATGGTGCTGGTCACCGGGCCGACGGGTAGCGGCAAGACGACGACTCTGTACGCAGCAGTGAATGAGATCAAGACCGACGAGGACAAGATCATCACCATCGAAGATCCGGTGGAGTACCAGATTCGCGGGGTTACACAGATCCCGGTGAACGAGAAGAAGGGCCTGACATTCGCCCGCGGTCTGCGATCAATTTTGCGACACGACCCGGATAAGATCATGGTGGGCGAGATCCGTGACACGGAGACGGCGCAGATCGCAATTCAATCCGCGTTAACCGGCCACCTGGTATTTACCACGGTCCACGCCAACAACGTGGTTGACGTGATCGGACGCTTCCTGAACATGGGCGTGGAACCCTACAACTTCGTTTCGGCTTTGAATTGCATTCTGGCGCAGCGGCTGGTGCGCGTCATTTGTGACTCATGCCGCACCCAGGTGCACTATTCTGCAGAAGTGCTGGAAAGCAGCGGGCTGGATCCGGCGCAGTGGTCCGAGGTACCGCTGTACGAAGGTCAGGGGTGCATCGAGTGCGCGGGGACTGGCTTCCGCGGCCGGACCGCGATTCATGAGTTGCTGGATTTGAGTGACCGGATTCGCGAGATGATTTTGGCGAAGAAACCGACGTCGGAAATTCGCCGCGCCGCGCGCGAGGAAGGCATGCGTTTCCTGCGCGAATCGGCCCTGGACAAAGTGAGAAACGGAGTCACCACGCTGAAGGAGATCAACAAGGTTACCTTCATCGAGACCACGCGCTAGGTGCGCGGGTGCAGAGTTTTCGGAAGGCAGTGCCATTCCAGATATTGCATTTCTCCGCTCAGCAGGGTTTCATTTCGTAGGAGTGTGCCGAAACGGCACGCGGCATGTCTAAATTGAACGGATCAAAACCCAGATTAGCGTGCGAGATTGCGGCCGACCGCGTACTTGCCGGCCGGGTCTCGGATAACGGCGAGATGGTGGAGATGTGTGCCTCGCGGGAGTTGGCGCCGGGCAGCGTTGTGCCGGACATGATCGAGGCCAACCTGCGCGACCGCAACTCCGTCTACCAGACTATTCGCGATACTCTGGCCAGCGTGGGTGGCCGCTCGCGCGACGTAATCGCGGTGCTTCCCGATGCTGCGGTGCGAGTAGCCTTGCTGGACTTCGATGCCCTTCCCGCCAAGCCGGACGAAGCCGAAGCGGTAGTCCGTTTCCGGCTGAAGAAGTCGCTGCCTTTTGATGTGGACAAGGCGAAGGTGTCTTATCACGCGCAAATCACCGGAAGCGGTGTGCGGGTGGTGGCGGCGGTTGCGCTGAGCAATGTGCTGGAAGATTACGAGGCGGCGTTTCGCGACGCGGGCTACACGCCGGGAGTGGTGCTGCCGTCGATGCTGGCGGCGCTGGGCGCTGCGGATGCGGAGCAGTCCACGCTGGTGGTCAAAGTAGACGCGCGTACCACCAGCATTGCGATTCTGAACAAAAACCAGTTGTTGCTGTTCCGCACTCTGGAAAATTCCCGCGGGGTCACAATTACGGGCGAGCAACTGGCGGAAGAAGTCTATCCTTCGATCGTCTTCTTTCAGGACACGTACAATTTGAATATCGAGCGAATTTTCGTTGCCGGGCTGCCCGAGTCCGGCGGCGCTGCACCGGCGTTGCAAGCACAAACCGGAGCTGAGGTTCGGGACCTGGTGTCGTCATCGCAGTTGGGCATGAGCACAGTTCCGATTCCGAGGTGGAGGATGGCCGGTGTGGTGGGAGCTCTGGTTTCGTAGATGCGTTTAGATATCAATCTCGCGAGCCGGCCGTACGAAGATGAGCGGCGTTTCTGGATCCGCTGGGGCGGAGCTGTATTCGCGCTCAGTCTGTTTACGCTGATACTTCTGTTTTTCGCTATCTCAGGAATCGTGCAGGCGCAGCGCGACCAGACCCTGATCGAGCAGAACCGGCAGCAGATTGCCGCGCGTGATCGGGAAAAAGCTCAGGCGGAAGAGCTGCTCAGCATGGCGCAAAACCGCAGTACCCGCGATCGCTCGCAGTTCCTGAATGCGCTGTTCGAGCGCAAAGCGTTCTCCTGGACCAAAGTGTTCGAGGATCTTGAACAAATCATGCCCAAGCAGCTACACGTGGTCTCCATTCAGCCCGACCTGAGCGCAGAGAATGAGCTGCAGATCAAGATTGTTGTCGCCGGAGAGGAACGCTCGCGGGCATTGGAGCTAGTGCGCAGGATGGAGGAATCACGCCGCTTCCATCAGACTCATATCGCCGAAGAACGCACCCACGAGAAGGGCCAGGTTGGTGACAACGTGGAATTCGATATCAACGCCGTGTACATTCCCGATCTGTCGGGCGGCGGTACTCCGCAAGGGGGCCAGTAATGCCGGATTTAAGAGACGCGCGGCGCAAATTGAAAATCGCCTTTATCGCATTGGGGGCGGTGGATCTCGTCGCGGCTGCGGTGCTGTTTTCGCCCCTAGTGGGATCGCAGAAGGTCCGCTCAGAAGAACTGCGGGATTCGTGGAAAGAGTTGCAGGCCAAGACCAAGCAAGTGGAACCGCTGCGTGGGCTGGATAAGAAGATCGTTACCGCCAAGAATCAGATTGACCAATTCTACAAAGACCGGTTGCCGGCACAGGACTCTGCGGTTTCCGAGGAATTGGGGAAGGTCGCCTCGCAGAATGGCGTCCACATGGGCCAAGTCAAGTACCGGTTAAAAGACCCAGAAGCAATCGGCTTGCAGGGCTTGCAGATTGAGGCCGATTTCAGCGGCGACTACCTGCAACTGGTGAAATTCGTGAATGCCCTGGAGCGTGACAAGCTGTTTTTCATCATCGACAGCGTAGAGTTAGGTGGTGAGCAAGCTGGAGTCGTGAAGCTGGGAATGAAGTTGGAAACCTATTTGAAAGCGAGCTAGGGTGAAGCTGGGAGCGGAAAACCGGACAAAGTTGATTGCAGCCGTGGTCTTGATGGCTGTCGCGGTCTTGCTGCTCGCGCGGTTCCTTTTCAGCGGCGGAGAATCGGCTCCAGCATCGGCAGCCGCCGCACCCAGTGTCGTTGCACCGCAACCCGGACCCGGCGGGCGAAACTTGGTGAAGGGCGGAAAGCGCATTTCTGCTGGACCACGCTCGCTCGACCCCACTCTGCGGTACGACTGGTTAAACGCAAGTGAAGAAACCAAGTATGAAGGCAAGGGACGGAACATTTTCCGGGCAGAGCTAGACATACCGAAGGTCAGCGCACCCGTCGTAACCGATGCACATCCGGCTCCGCAGCAGCCAGTGGGTCCGCCGCCCCCCCCGCCGATCAACTTGAAATTCTTTGGTTATTCCAACCGCAGCGGTGAAGCGCGCAAAGTTTTCCTGGAGAAGGGCGACGACATTTTCGTGGCGCGGGAAGGTGACATCATTGACCGGCGCTACAGAATTCTACGCATCACTCCCAATGCGGTCGAAGTGGAAGACGTTTTGAACAACAATCGGCAGAGCATTCCACTGTCGCAGGGGTGAGCAATCACCAGCACTGTTGATTTGGTCTTTTGATTGTAGATGCAAACCCACACGAAATCTCGAGCAGCGACGAAGGGCAGAAGGCATAGCCAACGCGGATATGTTCTGCTCACGCTAATGCTGTTCACCGCGCTGCTGGCCATTGCCGCAGCGGCGGTTGCTCCCAGTATTGCTCTCCAGGTGAAGCGTGATCGGGAAGAGGAATTGATCCACCGCGGGGTGCAATACTCGCGCGCAATTCGCAGGTATGTGAAAAAGTTTGGGCGATATCCCACGCAGCTTTCAGAGCTGGAAAATACCAATCAACTGCGTTTTCTGCGCAAACGCTACAAGGACCCCGTCACCGGAAAAGACTTCAAGCTGCTTCACCTGGGAGAAGTGCAATTGGTGTCTGGGGGGCGCATTGCGGGAGCGACTCCTGTAGGCCAACAACCCGGCGTTCCGCAGGGGCCTGCGGCTATTGCGGCGCAGGCACAAGGCGTGAATCCGGGAAACCCGCAGAATCAGCCGCAAAACCAAGATGCAGACTCCCAGAACGGCCAGAATTCAGGCGACAAGCTCTCGTCACAGGTCTTCGGTGGCGGGCCGATTGTGGGCGTTGTCAGCGTCAGCAAAGACAAGACTGTCCGGGAGTTCAATAAGAAGAATCATTACAACGATTGGCAGTTCATCTACGATCCATCAACCGATCGCGGAGGGCTCCTGAACACGCCGGCGCAGCCGCCATTGCAGAATGCCGTGCCCAATGTGCAACAGGGACCTGGTGGAGTGCCTCCTGGCGCCATTGGGATTCAGGTCCAGAACCCGCAGCAGCCCGATCAGCAAGCGCCGCAACCTCCCCAGTAAATTCGGCAGCAAAAGAAAAAGCCCCATCGCGTCCGCGTCGAGGCTGATCGTTATCTCTACTCGTTATCTCTATTCTCTATTGGCTGGGTTAAACGCTGAACGATGACCCGCAGCCGCAAGTGCTCTTCACGTTCGGGTTCTCGAACTTGAAGCCGGCACCCTCGAGGGTCTCGACGTAATCGACGATGCAGCCGTTCAGGTACATCACCGAGGTCGCGTCGACGAATACCTTTAGACCGTCCATATCGAACACCTTGTCCATCATACCCGCGCCGTTTTCGAACGACATCGAGTAGGAAAAACCGGAACAGCCGCCGCCGACAACACCCACGCGCAGGCCAGCAGGGACGGGATTTTGTTGCGCCATAATCTCTTTCACCTTGCCAATGGCGTTCGCGGTCAGCGTAATCGGCGCGGTCTTGGGCGTCACTTCCGGAGTGGTTGTCGTGGCCATGTGTATCTCCTTGAAAATACTAGCTGAAACTATTATAGCAAAGGCTTGGGGGAAGCATCAAAAGCCACTTCCCTGCCGTCCTCTAGGCGGACTGTAGCACTAAATTAGATGAGCTCACAAGGAATAAAGTCGCTACTCGAGAAAGAGGCAGCGAGGCTGGACATTCCGGGCTATAATCTGCGGTGAGCCCTACCCAAACCCGGCAGAGGGGCAACCACCCCATGCCGTTGGCACCTGTGGGAACGACTCGACATCAGAACCGAGGTGGCGTATGTCGCCCTTAGTTTGGTTGCTGGTCGTATGGGGAGTTTTGACCGCGCTCCTAATCATCCTGCTGATCTACCGCAGCACGCTCACCATGCATGAGGACGATCAACTGTTCCTGGACGAATCCGAGTCGCATATGCAGAGGGAACAGATGGAAATCATGGCCAAGGTGAACAAAATTGCGCCGTATTTAAAGGTCCTGGGCGCGCTTTCCGGCGCCATGATCCTGGTGATCGCCGGAATCGCAATCTATCAGGGACTGAACCAAGTGCAGTGAACCGCTCACGCCAACCGATTCCTGACTGACGGGACCCCACACGTCCGTTCAAAGTAATTGTTTCTAACTGCAGCGCCTCCAGTTGGAGGCGTTGTACTTTGCGGACAACGTTCGCCGCTTCGGTCAGTGATGCCGCACGTGGAGCCGGTCACTTCCACGGCCTCGGCGGGGTGACGTGCACCGGGCTACGCAACCCATCCCTGAGTGCGGCAAAGTTCGACGACCGCCAAGCGGTCGCTCGCACCCACCTTCCGCAACATACGATGCACGTGGTTCTTGATAGTCTGTTCGGCGACGTTGAGCTGCTGAGCGATCTCTTTGTTGGTGAGGCCGCGACCGATCATCTCGACCAGCTGCTGTTCACGGCGGGTGAGTCCGAGCTGTTGTTTGACCTGGAAACTTGGGAGTCCGCGAGATTGCTGCGCGACATATTCAAAAAGTTCCAGGCACAGGTTCGCCGGACACACGGCTTCGTCGCCCGCCACCGCTCGCACTGCAGCCGCCACTTCCAGGGCGGACGCATCTTTCAGAACATAGCCGACGGCGCCTTCACGGACGGTGCGCAGAAACACGTCGCGATCGGACTCCATGCCAATCATGATTACTTTGAGTTTGGGGACGGCCTTTCGCAAGTCAGGCAACAACTCCACGTCGCACAGCGTGAATGGAACGCTATCGAACAGCAGAACATCCGGCGCGGCAGCGACAATCTGATGCACTATTTGAGGCGAGAATCCGGCTGCACCAACTACCCGCATGTCGCTCTTATTGCTGAGGATTCTGGTGAGGGCCTCACGCAATAATCTGTTCTCCGCCAAGAGAAAAATTCGGATCTTACTTAAGGGCATAACCGCTAACTTTCTCGAAAACTGCAGTAAAACACTGTCCCTCACCACAATGCCAGCGCTGCAGATTCTTGGCTTTCCTTGTTTTTCTGGTTTAAACAGTTTGGCTTACGTTGTGGAACTCCGTGCGGCGAAAATTTTGGTGTAGCCCGCTAAAACCCGACTACCCGATGAAAGTTGCAAAGCCCCAGGTTTTCTTTTCCCCGTGGCAATTTCGGACAACAATTCGGGGCCGTAGCCGCTCTAGCTCCCTCCAAAGTTGACGAAGCGGATTGCGACAGCATGCCACATTGGAAAGCAGGAGAGGTTGAGGATAACACTCTAGGAATGCAAGGGGGAAAAGGTATGGAGACCTGAGCGTACTCAGAAGTGCATTCGCGGCCGTAGCTTAAACCGTAAAACTAGGGTCATTCCCGCTCGGCCTTAAAGTTTTACTTGAACCTCGCTGGAGTGATTGAGCAACTCACCTCGTCAAACCCAGGCGCCGCGCCGTTCTGCGTTGGGATGGGGTGCTGGAGCGGGTTGGAAAAGCGGAGCCGCAAAGGCTTCGGATACAATCAAACTGCAAATGCGAAAGTGGCGGAATTGGCAGACGCACCAGACTTAGGATCTGGCGGGGAAACCCATGGGGGTTCGAGTCCCCCCTTTCGCACCAGCAACGTGTGCTCATCGAGACATCCCATCTTCAACAAAGAAAAAGGAGCGCTTGCGTCTTGCAAGCGCTCCTGTAATCAACCGCCAGTTCCCGTAACATCCGTCCTTAAAGTTGCTGCTAGGCTACTTCAATAAAACAGCAACGCCCAGCGGCACCGTTCCGGAAGGCAGTCCCAGGTTCACGGGAGTGTGGTTTTCCGCCACGGTACCGTCCACCAAAATATCGAACACGTGCAGAACGCCGAGCCGATCCAGGACATAAAGGAACTTCCCGGTCGGATCCACTTTCATGTGCGTCGGCAGAGGACCAGTTCCGCTGACCGCGATGTGCTGCAGCTGAACCGGCGTATTGGAAACGGTGGTGTCGTACACACTAATGGTGCCCGAGATCGTCTCCGACGTGTACAGGCGGGTGCCGGTTGCGTTCATGGAAGCCCAGCAGATGGCCAGTCCCTGGTTGTTGACGGTCTTGAGGAAATTCAGCTTGCCGGTCTTGTCGAAGCCGTACACTCCCACCTCGTGGTCCGGAGGAAGCGTGAGATACAGACCCTTGAGGGTAGGATGGAGTACCGCGCCAACTCCCACGGGTGTGGGCCCAGGCATAATCAGAGAGTTGACGGTGTTCATGATGCCCGTCCGACTCAGGGTGTAGGAGGAGAGAGTACCGGCCATGAACTCAACTCCGATGAAGCCGTTTCCCGCCCCGCGCCGCCAAAGCGCCATCGAGGGCGAAGACCCTGCGGGCAGGTTGAAGGCGGAGCCGCTGTTCAGGAACAGCTTTCCACCCGCGCCCACCGTAAAGGTCGTGTAGTTTGGATTAGTTGCGGTCTGCAGGGGGTCTGAGTCCTTGTTGACCACCACCATCATGGAAGTGCCGCCGCCAAGAGCATTGTCTTTGTAGGCGATGCTCGCCGGTTGCGGACCGCCGCTGGCGAAGGGTGAGCCGGAAACTACCGTCAGAGTTCCATCCGCATTCAGCTTGAAAGCGGAGATGTTGTTGGAATTGCCATTCACTGCAAACAGCAGGGTTCCGGCGGCGTTAATCATAAGTTCGCCGTCGCTGTCCCATTGCGCGTCGACCATGGGATTGCTAGCCGGACCGACGCCGGTCCCGCCGGTAGCAAAGGGAGAACCGGTCAGTGGTGTGAGGTTGCCAGCGCCATCATTCACCAGAGCGATAATTCCGTTGCCGCCCGGGGTGATGATGTTGGCATTGATGTAAACCAGATTTTGCTGAGCGAATGCGGTTGCGGCGCAAAGCAACAGCATCAGCAAAGCGGCGAGCGAAAGTGCGGACAGAAATCGCCGGGTGAGAGTAGCGATTTTCATTGTGGTGCCTCCTTGTTTCAAAAGTGCTTCAGTCTGTCTTGGAATTGGCCCGCCGTTCGTCCGTTAGTTTGGGGGCACGACTCTTTCGAATCGCCGGCCTGCACGCGAACCTGAGGCGTATAGCATGCGCTTTTTCAGTGGCCCTGAAAAGGAGGAGAAAGGCTCTGTGCAGAACTCTGCACACGGGCAAAGTTCTTGCGCTTCCAGCGCCACACGGCTGGTTGCGTGCCCGAGTTTGTCTTCCGCTTGGCCCTGCCGATACACTGGCAGCTTATGACGACGCCCATTCAGCCCAATGTCAGGATGGTGAACAAACCCGAATACCGCGAGAACTATGCGAACAGTGTGCAAGTACGGGTTAACGTATGGGATTTCTTTTTGGTATTCGGGACCTTGCACCAGCAGACCGAAACCCAGGTAGAGGTTCAGAACTACCAGGGAATTTATCTAAGCCCGCAGCAAGCCAAAGCGTTGCTGGCTGTGCTGCAGCAGAATGTGGTGAGTTACGAGAACGCATTCGGCGAGATCAAACTGGATCCGCGAATGACAGCGTCTGGGCCGGTACACTAAATGGCATTACGGGGCCGGGAACTTTTGCCCGCCGATGTGGCGCCTCAAACGACCGCACTTCCAGCGGTTGTCCATCAGAGAGTAGCGCGAAATCCTGCCCTGATTTTTGCCGCGATTCTTGCATTTGTTTTTGCACTACACATTCCGCTATTGCGGCTTCCCTATTTCTGGGATGAAGCTGGATATTATGTCCCCACAGCTCGCGATCTGCTAACCAGCGGATCGGTTATTCCGTACTCAACTCCTTCCAACGCACATCCTCCGCTGGTTATGGCGTATCTGGCGCTTTGGTGGAGAATCGCGGGATATGCTCCGCTGGTGACCCGCACGGCCATGCTGGTGGCTGCGGCATTTGCGCTGACTGGATTTTTTCGGCTGGCGCAACGGGTGACCAATACGCACGTATCTTGGGCGGCAACGTTGTGTGTTGCGATCTATCCGGTGTTCTTTACTCAAAACTCGCTGGCGCATGTGGACCTAGCGGCTGCGGGACTGACTTTCTTCGGATTGCGGGCATATATCGAGAACAAGCGGCTGGCTGCGGCTTGCTGGTTCTCCATGGCGGCGCTGGCGAAAGAGACGGCGGTGATCGCACCCGTTGCTCTATTGATCTGGGAAGCGATGTGCCTGATTTTTGCAGCGAGATTGAATTCCAGGTTCAATTGCAGTTTTCCTCGGCTGAGTTGGAAATCTGCCCTTCTCGCGGTTCCGATTCTGGTTCTCTCCTGCTGGTATGCGTACCACTACGAGAAGACTGGATTCGTATTCGGAAACCAGGAATTCTTTCGCTATAACGTGGAAGCTACGCTGCATCCTCTGCGGATTGCACTCGCACTGCTGATGCGCCTTTGGCAGCTGTTCGGATATCTCGGTCTATATCTGTTGACGGCAGCGGGTCTGCTCGCCCTGCTGCTTCCTCCGTTGTCGGACGGAGGCGGTGAGCGGTCAAGAATCGCCCTCACAATTCAATTTGCGTTTATTGCGGTAATACTTGCCTACACCGTGGGATTGTCGGTGATTGGCGGCGCGGTGTTGGCGCGCTACATGCTTCCGGTGGTGCCACTAGTGATCCTAATGATGATCTCGACACTATGGCGCCGGGTTCGACTTTGGCGTGAAGTGGTGGCGATTGTGGCGGGTGGATTTCTAGTTGCCTTGCTCGCGAATCCTCCCTATGGGTTTTCCCTGGAAGACAATCTCGCCTATCGCGATTACATCCGGTTGCACCAGGCTGGCGAAAACTATCTGACAGCGCGTTATCCAATGGCGAGGGTGCTGACCGCATGGCCGGCGAGCGACGAGCTGACCCGTCCCTACCTGGGTTATGTAACGCGTCCGATGCAAATTGTGAGGATCGAGAACTTCACGCTTGATGAGGTTATAAGCGCAGCCGAGGCACGATCAAGTTTCGATGTCGCCCTGGTGTTCTCCACGAAGTACGTGCCTTCACATCCACTTTTCGAGGGGTGGCGCCGCTGGCAGGAATGGAAGACGCGATTTTTCGGGTATCAACGTGACCTGCCTCCCGCGGCTGCGGCCGCAATTCTGGAGGGAAGATTGGTTTTTGTCCAACAACGTGGCGGCCAGTGGATCGCAATCATAGAAATTGAGCGGGCCGCAAATGCCAGGCTGGATGTCGCTCCACCTCATACCGACATTAGATGGCAGGAGTGAGTCTTCACTACCAGCCATACTTCACGGCCCGGTTGCAGAGCCAGGGCATCGCGCGCGGCCAGAGTCAGGTGCACTGAGAATTCGGCCCCGCAGTCAACGCGGGCGGCAACAATCACGTCGCGCTGCTCGAGCGAGAGCACACGCCCGGCAATTATGTTACGGGCACTTAATCCGCTTGGTTGCACACTGGCCAGCAAAATATCGCCGGCACGAATTCCCACACGAAGTCGTGCTCCCGGAGCAGCCCGCACCAGGGGTGTCTCCAGCTCCAGATGAGGCGCAACTCGGCAAGTCATGGTGCCGCGCTCCTCATGTGCGGCGACGACCACAGCGTCAAAGATATTTTCGAATCCTGCCAGCTGCGCAACCGTTTCGTGCCGCGGTGCTGACATGACTTCGTGCGGAGTGCCTTCGGCGATTACTTTTGCTTGCTCGAGGATAATCACCCGCTCCCCGAGCGCGAAAGCCTCATCGCGGCTGTGGGTCACATAAAGGATCGGAATCCGATGCGCCCGATTCCAGGCACGCAGATCCTCCATGATGGCGGACTTTGTCGGGAGATCGAGAGCCGCCAGGGGTTCATCGAGCAACAACGCGCAGGGCTCCATCACCAGCGCGCGGGCCAGCGCCACCCGCTGGCGTTCACCACCGGAGATTTCGCCGGGTCTGCGCTCGCGAAGCGGGGCAATTCGCATCGATTCCAAAGCAGAATCACAACGCTGCTTGCGCTGGTTCGAAGCAAGAGCGAACAGTCCGTACTGGACGTTCTTCTCAACATTCAGGTGGGGAAAAAGGGCGAGATCCTGGAAGACATAACCGATTCTGCGTTGCTGTGCAGGAAGGTTAATGCCTTGGCCGCTGTCAAAAAAAACTCGACCGTCAACAACAATCCTACCATCGTCCGGGGACGCAAGCCCCGCAATGCAATTCAAGACCGTAGTCTTTCCTGCTCCAGAAGGCCCGAATAGGATGGTGAAGCCGGGAGGCATTGCGAATTCAGCGTCCAGTTCAAAATTGGAAGCGGTCGCGGCCAGACCTTTGCGGATTTTGACAGTCGCCGAGCCGGCCGAATGTGTCGTCAGAGTCGGCAAATCGTCGCCCGAGTGGGCAGCCACGAGGTTGAGATCTGTTTTCAATTGAGTTGCAAGCTGCCAGTCTCCGCTATCTTCTCATTGTTTCCGGGCGCCCGTGACTTTCGATTATCCGGGTAAACATCTGAGCTGCACGCAGACCGGCCCAATCAGCTTCTCTGGAGACTGAACCGTGACAAAGTGTTGACCGTCGCTTGACAATCGGGAAAATTACAAAGGCTATCGTCCAAGTGTAATGCTCGGGTGAAGAACATTCGCTCTTCCAGGAACGACGTAAACCCGAATCCAGATACGAGGTGATTTATGTCGACTTTTCGCTTTCGCTGGTTTGCACTCGCGCTAGCCGTCGGTTCTGTGCTGGTGCTGGGTTCCCAGAGCCACATCCAGGCTCAAAACTCAGGACAGATGACGGTGCGACAGATTATGGTGCCGACTGAGGACCGCTTCATTCCCTTTGCCATCACCATCCATGTTGGTCAGACGGTCAAGTGGACTAACAATGACGCCGATGACCATACCATCGTCAGCAACGATGCCTTCAATACCGCCGGGCACAGGGGTGTGAACGTTCTGCTGCCGGCTGGCGGTTCGTATAGCCTGACCTTCAACCACGCAGGAGTATTTCCGTTTTACTGCCGTTTTCACGCGATGCTCGATGCAGACAACCAGCCCATGGCTCCCGGCCCGGACGGCGGGATTCAGGATCAGAACGGCAACTTTGGCACGCCCATGAATGGCGTCATCACGGTGGTGAATGATTGAGAGCTGACTCTCTCCTACGGCGCGTCTCCTAGCTACGCCGTGCTCTTGAAGGGGCTGCCAGGATAATCACTGCGGCCCTTTTTTTTGCCCACCGGATTCTACCGCCAATGTTTTGGGGAGAGCCGTAGGAGTGGTACTCGTCTTAGTACACGGCTGGCGGCGCGCCATTTTTCTCAAGCTCTTGTATTCTTGTGGTCCCCAAAGCCATTGCCTTTCACGCGCTTCCGTAGCACAATCTGTACAACCCCAGAACGGGCCCCCTGCCCTGCCTTGCCATCCCCACGGATTGGTTCGATGAGAATCATGGCCAAACTCGCGATTGGGTTGTTGCTCTGCTTTGCTTTGGAATCACTCCATGCAGCGCCGCCACCGGCCGAGAAACAGCCGTCCACGCCGGCACCCTTCGAACGAGCCGTAGATCGCATTATCGAGCAGGAACATGCTCTGCTGAAATTGTTTGGCTACTTCCAGCCAATCTCCGAGACCTATCTGCAGAAGACGAAACCGGACGGCAAGATGGGTTTTGCACCTGCCGGCGATGATTACTTTCTGGGACAACTCCGGCTGAGAGACGGCCGGGTGGAAGAAACGTCGTACCTGAAGAGATCGGTCGTCGCACCCGCGTCGAGAATTGTGAGTGAGGTTACCTCTCTTTACGGAAGCAGCTTCTCCGACATTGATTTCTCGAGAACGATTTTTCCCGATCCGAAGAATTTCGATCGGCAGCATTACAGCTTCTCTTTTTTGCGGCGGGAGTTTTTGGGAGATGTGCGCTGCCTCCTGATCGAGGTGACGCCCTTGCCGCAATCCGGAGAGGACCGCTTCCTGGGCAGGATCTGGGTGGAAGATCAGGATTATCACATCGTTCGGTTTAACGGCTCTTATGTCCCGCATGCGCGCCAGCCGGAAGTTCATTTTGACAGTTGGCGGCTGAACTTGCTGCCCAACGTGTGGCTTCCCGCGTACTCCTACAGCGAGGACTCCGACGAGCCACTGCGCTCGGCCGCCAAGCTGCGCTACCGGGCGCAGACTCGCATCTGGGGATACGACCTGCGACACGCTGGCGATCTGAGGGAATTTGCGCAACCTCTCATTGATGTAGTGCCGGATGCGGCTCGCGGGAAGAGCGATCCCGGATACGACTTGAGTCCTTCGCTAAGTCATCGGCCTTACCAATATTCCGGGGAAGATAACGTCGTCGAGCGCCTGCAAGTCGCCGGTCTGATGGCGCCCAACGGTGATGTGAATCAGATCCTGGAAACAGTGGTCCGCAATATCGAGATCACCAACAACCTGGAGATGACTCCAGAGCCGCGCTGTCGCGTACTGCTGACGGCGCCACTTGAATCATTTTCGGTCGGACGCACCATCGTGGTAAGCCGTGGGCTGCTGGACGTTCTTCCGGATGAAGCGAGCCTGGCTGCAATCCTGGCTCACGAAATGGCGCATATCATGCTGGGCCATGCGCTTGAAGGAAAGTTTTCCGCGCCCGAAAGCGTGTTCTTTCCCAACGAACAAATTTTGGACAGGCTGAATTTTCATCTCGACGAAACTAAAGAAGAGGCGGCCAACGCCAAGGCGATGCAGTTACTAGCCAAATCTCCGTATAAAGACAAGCTGACCGAAGCGGGACTATTTCTGAAGCAATTGCAACTGAGCGCACCGAACCTTCCTAGCCTTCTGCGGCCTAATCTTGGCAATGGAATGGTGGGGATTGGCGGGACTAGGATGGCGGCTCTGCAGAAGTCCGCTCCGGAGGTGGATGCGTCAAGCGTCGAACAGATTGCCGCGTTGCCGCTTGGCAGCCGGGTGAAACTCGATCCCTGGAGCGATCGGGTTGAGCTTGCGAAGAAGACCAGCGTGCCGCTGATCTATGTGCAGGAAAAGATTCCGTTTCAGATTACGCCGTTTTATCCGTACTTGCGGCGGATGGCGGCACCGGCTGCCGAGAGTAGCCAGTTGGAAGGTCAGCGGTAACAAAAGCACCCAACGGGAATTGCGCGAGAGAATCAAACGTGGTAAAACTATGACTAGTCAGACTAGTTGAATGTCAAGACAAGTATCCAAATCGGCGAGGGTGGTTCCTTGGCAGCTGCAAACGGCCAAGGCTCAATTCAGCGAGGTCTTTCGGCGCGCGCATTCGGAAGGTCCGCAATACGTAACTCGGCAAGGAAAAGAGGCGGTCGTCATTCTTCCCGCTGAGGAGTTTGAGAAACTGCAAGCTCGGGCGTGTCAACCGCGCAGCCTAGTCGACTTCTTTGCCGAGTCACCTCTAAGAGGCTCCGGCGTGAACCTGGCACGCAAACCTGATTTTGGCCGCAAGGTTGACTTGTGAGCGGATTCTTGCTCGACACCAATATCGTCTCGGAGTTGGTAAGGCCGAGCCCGGCTCCGCGCGTGACATCCTGGATTGTAGCCACTGACGAGAGTCTGCTCTACCTGAGTGTGCTGACGTTGGGAGAAATTCGGAAAGGGATCACTTCCCTGCCGCAAGCCGCGCGGCGGGTTATGCTCGAAGCCTGGCTGGACGGTGACCTGGTACTTCGATTCGGCGATCGGGTCTTGCCGATAGATCTTGCCATTGCCGATCGTTGGGGGCGCCTCGCCGGCAGTGCCGCAGCTAGAAAATCACCGTTGCCCGTAATTGACGGATTGTTGGCAGCAACCGCGTTGCATTACGACCTCACGCTGGTGACGCGAGATACAACGCACTTAGCAACGAGCGGTGTGCCGACGTTCAATCCGTGGGATAGCTAGAGTGGTTAGCTGATTCCAATCTGCTGCCCCGGCAGGTCGCCTTTTCACACCACGAAATACTTTGCCGCCGGATGATGTACCACGATCGCCGACGTGGACTGCTCGGGCTCGAGTAGGAATCCAGAAGTCAAGCGCACACCCACGTTCTCTTCCGGATGGAGTAGTGCAAACAACTTGGTCTGATCTTCCAGGTTTGGGCACGCCGGATAGCCGAACGAATACCGGGACCCACGATACTTCTGATGAAACAAGTCACGAATATGCGGCGAGTCCTGATCAGCAATTCCCAACTCTTCCCGCATTTTCTTGTGCAGATATTCGGCCAGAGCTTCTGCCGTCTCCACGCTCAGTCCATGGAGATACAAATAGCGCGTGTACTCTCCAGCTTCGAATAGCCGTTGCGTTTCCTGCGAGGCCCTGGCGCCCATGGTCACCAGGGAAACTCCAAGCACGTCCATTTTTCCCGACGATTTGGGAGCAAAGAAGTCCGCAATGGAAAGCCGCCGCCCCTCTTTCTGCCGAGGGAAGGTAAAGCGCAAGATTTCTCTCCGTAATGGAGACGCGGGCGTCTCCGCGGCTGCAGAGGGCTCATACACAATCACGTCGTTGCCCTCGCCCTGCGCCGGGAAATAGCCGTAGACCGCCTTCGGATCAAAGACGCCGCTTGCAATCACTTCTTCTTGCAACTGTTTCTTGATCGGCCGGAACTTCTGCTCCACAAGACGCAGGTAGTCTTCCTGAGAAGCCGTTTTCAATTGCCACTGGTTCTTAAACAACGCGGTATCATTGATGTACGCAAACAGTTCGCGCAAATCGAAGTCCTTGCGCACCCGCACACCCCAGAACGGTGGCGTGGGAACATCGGGTGCATCTCCGACCACCGGACTGCGCTCGGCGAACACCGGCCCGGTCTCTTCATCGACGGCGGCGGCCTTCGCGTACTCTTTCGCGGTTCGTCCTTCTTTCAACCGCGCTTCTTTGGCCCCATCGGAAGAAGCGAGATCCTCCATGATGTGCAGGCCGGCAAACGCATCGTCCGCATAAAACACTGCATTTGCGTACTCTCGCCGCAAATCGTCTTCCACATATTTTCGCGTCAGGGCCGCGCCGCCGCAGATCACGGGGAACTCGAGATTCTGCCGCTGCAAGTCCTGGATCACATACTTCATCTCTAACGTCGACTTCACCAGCAACCCGCTCAATCCGATCGCGTCCGCCCGGTGCTCTTGCGCAGCCCTGATAATCGTGTCCCCCGGCTGCTTGATGCCAAGATTGATTACGCGATATCCGTTGTTCGAGAGGATGATGTCCACCAGGTTCTTGCCGATATCGTGGACATCGCCCTTCACGGTCGCGAGCACGATGGTTCCTTTCTGCGACCCGGCTTTCTTCTCCATCTTCGGTTCGAGATAAGCAACCGCCTGCTTCATTACGCCAGCAGAATCGAGCACCGAGGGCAACTGCATTTTGCGGGCGCCGAAGAGATCACCGACGGTCTTCATCCCATCCAGCAATACGGTATTGATCAGCTCCAACGCCGTGTACTGTAGGAGGGCGTCTTCCAGCAATTGCTCCAAACTTTTTCTTTGGGCGCCTTCACCCACGGCTTTTTCGCCGTTGATGATGGCGAACTTGAGCTTGTCCTCGACCGAAAGCGTTTCGACATGCGCCGTAGTCGAGGCTTGTGGCTTGCCTTTCATTCCGGCGAAGTGCTGCATGTAGCGCTGCAGGGGATCGCCGTCCGACTCATCGCGGAAAATTAGTTTGCGCGCGAGATCAACCTCTTCCTGAGGAATCTTGTACAAGGGATAAATCTTGGTGTAGTTGACGATGGCCATATCCAGGCCATGATTCACGGCCTCGTGCATGAACACCGAGTTCAGAACGCGGCGCGGATACACATCCAGGCCGAAAGAAATGTTGCTCACGCCAAGGATCGTGTGTACGTCTGGAAGTTCTTGCTTAATGCGCTTCACCGCATTCAGGGTTTCCATCCCGGCGGTTCGGTATTCTTCCTGGCCAGTGGATATGGGCAGCGTGAGCGCGTCGAAAATCATGTCCGCCGGCCTGATGCCGTATTTCTCGGTTGCCAGATCGTAAATGCGCCTGGCGATCGCGACCTTCTTATCGGCGGTTAACGCCATTCCCTCCTCATCGATGGTCAACGCGATCACTGCCGCGCCGAAGCGCTTGGCCATGGGCAGCACTTTGGAAGTCCGCTTCTCGCCGTCCTCCAGGTTGATGGAATTAATGATGGCCTTGCCCGGAATCCGTTTCAATGCCTCTTCAACCACGTCTGCTTCAGTTGAATCCACCAGAATTGGCGCCGGAACCCGAGTGGCAATCTTCTCCAGGATCGAAGTGATGTATCCCTTTTCGTCTTCGCCGACGATGGCACAGCATAGGTCAAGCAGGTGTGAGCCTTCAGTCACCAGCTTTTTGGCGAGCTGAAGAATGTCGTCGTACTTCTTGCCCCGTACCAGGTTGCGGAAATGTTCCACGCGGGTGGTAGTGTTCATCTCCTCAGCAACAATCAGCGGTTTGGGATCCAGATCGAGAGGCACGGAAGTGTAGGCGCTTGAAGCGGCTGCAGTGGCCTTAACATCCCGTTTTCCGGGTTCGATTCCGGAGACTGCTTCCACGACGGCTTTGAGGTGGTCGGGTCGCGTACCGCAGCATCCCCCGACAATGCGAACCCCGTAATCGGCGACGAAATGCTTGTGATACTGCGCCAGCTCTTCCGGCTTGAGTTTGTAAACCGCACGGCCGCCCTCGTTCTGCGGAAGCCCGGCATTGGGCAGTACTGAGACTTGCTTCGTCGAATTCGCCCCCAGAAATCGGACTGCATCATTCATCTCCACAGGACCGGTGGCGCAATTTAGCCCGATGATGTCGACGTCGAAAGGCTCCAGCGCCGTAAGCGCAGCGCCTATTTCAGTGCCGAGAAGCATGGTGCCCGTGGCTTCAAGTGTTACTTGAACTGTGACCGGCAGCCGCTTGCCTGCTGCCTGCATCGCTTGGAATACCCCGACTAGCCCGGCTTTGGCTTGCAGCAGATCCTGGCAGGTCTCGACCAGTAGCACATCGACACCACCTTCGATCAGGGCGCTACCCTGTTCTTCATAGGCGGCGACCATGTCGTCGAACTTAATGTGTCCTAGCGACGGCAGTTTAGTGGTGGGGCCGATCGATCCAGCTACGAATCTTGGCTTGTCTTTGGTGGAAAACTGCTGGGCAACCTCGCGGGCGATTTGCGCGGCGGCCACGTTGATGTCGCGGACTTTGTCCTGCAAGCCGTATTCGGCGAGGACCACGCGAGTAGCACCAAAAGTGTCGGTCTCAATCACATCACAGCCAACTCGCAAAAAATCGGCGTGGATCTCTTTGATGATGTCTGGACGGCTGAGAACCAGAATCTCGTTACAGCCTTCGTTGCCCCAAAAGTCGTCCACACTAGGATTGCGCAACTGGAGGTTGGTTCCCATCGCGCCGTCGTAAATGACTACGCGCTCGCGCACGGTTTGGAGAAAATCAAACATCAGCTTCAGTTACAAGTTCTCGGTTCTCAGTTCTCAGTGACAACAACTCAACCTTTCAACTACTCAACGACGCTTGCGGCGATCGGTTCTCTCGATGATGTCGAAAAGTGCGGCATACACGAACGCCGGCCCGCGACGGACCGGCGCTTCAGCTCAGAATCGAACTGAAAAAACTGACGATGCTTACGGGCTCTGCTGAATTCGTGACTCCTGAAACCTATTCCCCAGGCAAAACGTCGGCCGGCGCTCCGGCTTCCACTTCATCCGAGTTGAATACCGCGTTGGCTCCCAGATGCGCGGGTCGCGAGGCCAGCAACTGCTCCTTGCGATACACCAGGCCGCTGACATTGAAGCTCGCAATCTCAAATCCGTGCCCATGGGTGATGGCGTCGGTCGGGCAAGCCTCAACACAATAACCACAAAAAATGCAGCGGTTGTAATCGATGTTGTACACCCGGGCGTAGCGCTCAGCGCCGCTTACCCGATTTTCCTCCGTGTTCTCCGCCGCTTCAATGTAAATGCAATTCGAGGGACACGCAGCTGCGCACAGGAAACAGGCTACGCACTTCTCCAGGCCATTTTCGTCGCGCTGCAGCACGTGCATGCCGCGATAGCGTTCCTGGAACTTCGCTCCCTTGAGCGGACCGGGGCCGTCCGGATAATTTTCAACCACCGTGGGCTGGAGCATCTCCTTGAAGGTCGTCCCCATACCCTTGGCGATCGCGGCGATATCTTTCAAAACTGGCATGAATATCTAGTATAGCGGAACGTGTTATCCAAGGCATGAAGTAGACTGCAGGCAGCTGAAATGTACGTCAAAGGGTAGTGGCGCGGGATTTGGGCATTAGGGCGTCAGCGACTTCTGCGCGGATCAAACTCGATGTTGACGTCCAAATCGGTGCTCGATTCCGCAGTGGAGTACTTCCATTTCTTTACCGCAGCCATGGCAGCCTCCACCAGGGCAGGATTCCCCCCAATCAACGAGACTCGCTCCACATTGCCGTTAGAGGCAACCAGCAAGTGAAGCCTTACCACCCCGCCGATATACGCTTGCTTCAAGATTTGCGGGTAGACGGGATCGACCGAGTAGACCCGCTTTCGCGCAGACTTGTCAGCTTTTTGAGCGGCCACAGGAAACGTGAACAGGAGCGTAAAGATGAAGACGCTGATCAGCATCCTCGAGAATAACCTCTTACTTCGGCAGTGACACATCTTACGTCCTTACGTACCGAGATAACTGACAGTAACCGCAAACATGCAGGCAGGAAACATAACCGAAGTGCGGAAGGCGCACGAAAGCCCACGACCACCAGTAACAAGGCGTCCTCCGACTCAACAGAGGTGTCGGCAAGCTATTGATAGGAGTGTTTGCAGCCAAAAAAATAGGCAGCCTTGGCCAGGCTGCCTGGATTCAGAGTTCCCGCTGTGGGACTCGACTACTGCGGCTTCTTGGCTGTCTTGCGCCGAACCGGAGGCTTTTTCGCCGGAGTGGCAGGCCCCTTCGTCACCAGTGTTCCCTTTTCCATTGTCATCACAAACGGACTCGCCTCGTAAGAGACTGGCGTCCCCTCGAAATCGAGAGTAGAACCCACCTTCGGCATGAGCTTCGGCGGGATGGAAGCCGTCATTTCCAGATCGATATCCGCACGCTTGGCCTCGATGTCATCGGAGCTTGCGGCCACTCCAAGTTTCGTGGGGTCCGCGCTGATCACTTGACCTTCCATGATCAGAGGCGTGCCCTTGATTGCATTCCAGACCTTCTCGGCATCTTCCGGCTTGCCGGCAGAAAGGCACAATTCCCATTCCGCGAACGCCATTTTCTTGGGATCGTTCTTCTGGATGAGATCTGCGCATTGCTCGGCGGGAGTAGGAGGAACGTACTTGGCGATAGTGAATCCCGCAGGCGGGGTCGGACTGGCCTTGGCCGCAGCCAACAATTGATCCCAACCCTGATCGGAGCCGTGATAGTTCTTGTACTGCGACTTGGCGTAACTCTGGATTTGCTGCTGATACTGCGGCGTGGGAGCAACGATTCCGGCGCGCGTCGCGTACCAGATACCGTTCACGCTGTCCGACGGCGTGGCTTGCAGGTAACTCAGGGCAAGCGGGTAGACCACACTGAAGTCGGTGGGATTCATTTCCACCGCCGCTTGCAGTGCCTTCTGCGCCGTGGGGTAATCTTTGCTGGTCAGCGCCGCAACGCCTACCGCCGCATTGAAGATGCCGGCCATCTGGCTCTTCTGCTTAGCGAAGTCTGCGTCCGACATGCCTTCCGGCTTGGCATAGGTCTGCAACGCCTGCAGCCCTTTCTCGCCGTACTGCTTAGCATTCGCCAGGTTCTGCTGCGCATCCTGATTGGCCTGGGCTTTTGCTAGCGATGTGGAAGCCAGGATCGCCAGTGCGCGCACATTGTTCGGGTTCGCTTGAAGCAGGCGTTGCGCCGCATCCAGCATCTTTGCCTGGTTCTGGGCCTGCAGATACGCCCCCATCAGCAATTCCAGGGCATCTTCTTTCATCACGCTGTTGGGGTATTGCGTCAGAAAGGCTTCCAGGCCACTGATCTTGGCATTGGCATCGGTCTGCTGCACCGCGCCCACGTAGGCGTTGTACTCAGCCGGGTTCTTAATTTCTTTTTTCTGTTGCGGCGCGGCTGCTGCGCCGGGTTGGGCGGGCTGTTGTCCAGCTTGCGGCTGAGCCGCCCCGGGTTGAGCCGGCTGCTGGGCTGCGGCGGGTTGCTGCGCTTGCGGACTTCCGTCCTGCCCGGCTGCCATGGCAGCCAATGCAACCACAATCGCCACTAAAAGTTTCTTCATTCGAATGGCTCCTTGAGACTCTCAGGAATCAGCGCTGACACGCTACTCCGGGCACTGCACACCCTCCCCGGGGCCCTCGGAACATGGGTTGCACGCTCCATGCGACGGGCCAGAAAACTCTAAGCCCCTGGTTAACATCAACGCAGCCAGGGTTTTCCGGTGAGCGGGATTATAAGTATGTAGTCCAGCGAAGGCAAGTTTGCTTTGCGTCACGCCCCCCTGCTTCTTTTGTAAGATGCAGACAATACCGCAATCGGATGGATTCCCGTTTTGGACTGACTGCAGATGAGGTGTTTATGGTTCGATCAATCCAGCAAGTTTTGAGCGGACAGGTCGCGGTGGTCACCGGCGCGGGACGCGGCATTGGCGCCGCCATCGCCCGCAAACTGGCGGATCTTGCGGCCACCGTCGTCGTTTGCGGCCGCACCCACGCCCATTTGCAGGCAACCGCCAACTTCATCACCCAGGCCGGCGGAAAGGCGGAAATCGTCGAATGCGACGTCAGCGACCTGCACTCGGTCGAGAACCTGGCCGCGCAGGTTGATCGTACCTTCGGAAGGGCTGACATTCTGGTTAACAATGCCGGGATCGGCGGCTTTGCAGGCCCTTTGCATCAATTACCGCCCGACGCCTGGAACCAGATCCTCAACACCAATTTAGGTGGCGTGTACTACTGCATCCGCAGCTTCGCTCCCATGATGATCCGAGCCAGCAGCGGCCACATCATCAACATCTCCTCTCTGGCGGGAAAAAATGCTTTGCCGAACGGCGCGGCCTATGCAGCTTCGAAGTGGGGCCTGAACGGGCTGACGTATTCTGTCGCGGAAGAACTGCGGGCCTACAAGATTCGGGTTGCGGTGATCTGTCCGGGGTCGGTAAATACCGACCTGAGCCCGCACGCTGGAAAGGACTCCAGTAAAATGCTGCAACCGGAGGATGTCGCCCACGTGGTCGAGATGCTGGTGACGCAGGTGCCCCAGTCGTTCGCCAGCGAAGTCCTTCTGCGGCCGACCCAGAAGCCGTAGTGCATCCTTGGCCCTAATTCACCGTGATCCTAGGTCTGGTACTTCTGCCGACTCCACCACCTTGGCACAACTCCCGCTCGACTTATCCGGTATTGCCGCCCAGCCGATCGGTTAGGAGGAAGACCTTTTCTTCTCTTGCCACGCTTTCACGTTGTCGAGCAAAGTTGGCTCACCCAACGCAGCATTAGCTACTGTGAAATAGTGCGAGGCACATCCTTCAGGATCAACTACTCGCCCATCTGCAATGGCAAGCAGCAACATATCCTTCAGCAAACGGTCGGCCTTTTTAGCTTCTTTCTCGTCCAATTGTGCCAGTCCTAGTAGCCGAACGCACGCAGCCTCAATCCGCTGCTGTGTGAAGGCGCCATCATCAAAAATTCCATCGTAGAAGTGACTATCGACTGTCATATTTTGCGGATGATAGCACACCGCAGGATCCAAATTGCCCTTGCGTTAGCAGCTAACCCGCTTCTACACTCTCCGACGAAGGAACATGCGCATACCTATAGATGCCTAGACTTTGCGTCGCAACCATCATCGCTCTGATGACCTTATTGTTGATAGCTTGCAATCAAAATAAGTACAGGGTCGTTGAACGCACAGACAGGTACGTCGATAAGCAAGGCCGCCAAGTGGCGGACACGTGGTACGAGGGCCTGTCTTATGACCATGATGAAGTGATTTTCGTACTGAGCCACGGCGATCACAAGATTCATGCTTATTGCGACCTAAGCACAGTAAACAATCTCGATCCTAAAGCGAGTTGCGGCCTCCGTCCGTTGAGGGCTTATGAATGCGTCCTAGGACCAGATGACGTGTGGAAAGCTACAATGCCACTTGCTGATTTGATTTGCACCGATGGAGGAGGACGCAAGGTCTACCTGTATGTCAGCAAGGAAGACTAAGCCGTAGCGAATCTGCCCAGAATGTAGGCGCTGTTCCCGAATCCTCACCTATCGCACGGCTTGTGCCGCGTTCAACATCTCCTGCGCGCGAGCTCGTACGCGAACGTCTTCGGTGAAATTGGCCCAGCGCACAACTCGCTCGCGGTCCACCAGAAATTCCGCGGGGCGGGCGATTTCTTGCCCGTCAGGTCCGCCCCCCGTATGCAGTAGATGATAGCCGCGTATCGCCTCTGCATTCGGATCTGAAAGAACGGTGAATGTGTAACCCGCTTTCCTGCTCAAGTCGCGCGAGACTTCTGGCGGGTCTACGCTGATCGCAACCGGTCGGATTCCCGCTGCTTTGAAATCAGCCAATCGTTTTTCGACTCCTCGTAACTCGAGGTTGCAGAAGGGTCACCAGTATCCGCGATAGAAGATCAGCAAAACGGCTTTCGGTGCGAGCGTTTGCGGTTCGCCTGCTGCGGGCTCGAACAGTTGAGCCAGCGAAACCGGTTGGCCCGTGCTGTCGGAGAGCGTGAACTCCGGCGCCTTGTCCCCTACCTTCGGCGCTTCCGTCGACGCCGGCAGTTCCCGAGCGTGCACGAACGAGAAAATCGTGACGCCGATCAGCAACAGCGAGAGCAGCGTGCCTATTGCACGCAGAGTTCTCCTGCCCGCGGAACCCGGTTCTGCAAAAAAGCGAATCACTCCCTTAACTAGGAAAATCAACGCCACGATAGCGACCACCAAGCTGATCCACGGGATCGCTTCCTGTACTGGAGGGCTAATGAAGAACGCAGCATTGCATAGCAAAGCAACCAGAGCGAAAACGAATCCGAGCCATAGCGCCCGATTGCGATGCGGTTCGCCGATTTCGGTCATGACAGCGGCAGTGTAGCAGAATCACCCGAGACCTTTGGGGGCTGCATCAGAAAGAGCTAAGTATTCATCGCCTCCGCGTACATCAGATGGAAAGCATGCACGCCTTTCTCATGTTTAACGCTGTAACGGCCCCGGTCGTAGCTGCGGGAATGAAAATTCTTCTGCACCCTCTCGCAAATGCCGACATCTTCGATCTGAATCTCGTGGCTGAACTTTACGGAGTCTCTGGCGGTTTCGCCGCCGAGATCTTTCTCCGGCAGATACCATTCGAAGATTGTAACGGTGCGCTCCGCTTCGAGCGGAAGGACGATATTCAAAGAGGTGTTGTCGGGATAGCAGTTCAGCATCCAGTTGGGGAAAATCCAGAAATAATCCGTGGTCAGATTTTCCCGAGATTCCTGATAGCGACGAGGCGTTGCGTCTCCCGCTTGTGTGCCTCGGATGGGACTGAACTGCCGGATGTGCGTCGCCCAAGGTTCGACCGTGTAGGCGTTGTAATCGAGTTCGCGGTTCAGTCCGGGGTGCACGCTGGGCAGGTGATAGCCTTCGAGGTAATTGTCCACATATGTTTTCCAGTTGCACTTCATCTCGTAGGAACGGCGCTCGAAAAGCTTCATGTTCGCGAAGCCAAAGCGTTCTGTTTGTCGCGGAAGTTCACCCAGGCTATCGAGGAGCGGTTTGGCATTGGAATCCAGGTTGACGAAGAGCAAGGTTGACCACTGGTCCACCCGGACTGGTGTGAGCCCAAAATCCTCATGACGGAAATCCTGGACTCCGTCAAATTCCGGAGCGCTGATCAAAGATCCGTCGAGTCCATAGGTCCAGCCGTGATAGCCGCAGCGGAACAGCTTGCGGGAGCCGCAACCTTCGGCAGGAGGCCCGGCACGGTGACGGCAAACGTTGTAGAAACCACGCAATTCTTTCTGGGCCCCGCTCACTAGGAGCAAGGGCTCGCCTGCGAGTTCGGTGGTGAAGTAATCTCCGGGATTGGCCAGTTGGTGGACGTGTCCGACGACTTGCCAGGTGCGCGCGAAAATTTTCTCCTTCTCCGCGGCGAAAATAGCGGGATCGGTGTAGAAGGGCGCGGGAAGGGACCAGGCCTGGGCAATATCCCGGTCGATCTGAATATTCCGATTGAGCATATTCATAAAGTGCGAGGACATTGTAGGGTAGCCGGGCGGAGTTGTCGTGTTTTCGGCAATAAGGTCCAAGGGTGCGGAATTCAATTTGTGAGAAAATGACAGCACACTCTCCTCGTCGTAAAGAGAGCAGAAACTACTTTTGACCACATCCGCTCAACCCAGCCTCCAGTCGGCGCAGCCTCGAGCAAATAGTGTGCGCCGCCGCATCTTTGTCCGCTGTTCCTGGTTCGCTTTGCCGCTGTTGTTCCTTCTGTTCGCAGTCATCTATATCGGTTCCAGTTTCTCGGCAGCCCTGCAGGATGACGCAGATTCCACGCACGCGGAAGCAGCGCGCGAGATGTTCGTCACTGGCGACTACGTCACCTTGCATGTAAACGGCGTGCGCTACCTGGAGAAAGCTCCGCTGATGTATTGGCTGGTCGCGATCAGCTATCGCACCTTCGGCGTGGGTGAATTCGCCACACGCCTGCCAGTGGTGGTCTCGATGTTGCTGCTGGTCATACTGGGCTGGCGTTGGGCGACCCGGGCGTTCGGCCCCAGAGCTGGATTGTATGCAGGATTTTTTGTCTGCACTACGGTGGGCTTTTTTCTGTTCACCCGAATTTTGATTCCTGACGCGATGTTGAGCTTGTTCATTGGGACATCGTTTTATTTTTTTCTTTCCGCGCTGGAGGAACCTGGTCAGAGTTGGCGGTGGTACGCGGGATACGGTTCCCTGGCTCTGGCCGTGTTGACCAAGGGACTCGTGCCTCTGATTTTCGTCGGCATGACTGCTGCCATTTATCTCGCTGTTACGGGAAGCTGGCGGGGTTGGCGCGAATTCCGCCTGGGCACTGGACTGGTGCTCTTCCTGTTGATTGCAGCTCCCTGGCACCTGCTGGCCGGGCTGCGCAATCCTCGGTTTTTCTGGTTCTATTTCGTGAACGAGCACTTTCTCCGTTTCTTGGGGAAGCGGTATCCAGTGGATTACAACAAGGTGCCCGCAGTTTTCTATTGGACTTTGCACCTGGCTTGGCTATTCCCATGGAGTTTGTATCTGCCGCTAGCATTCCGGCGACTCCGGCGCGACCTCCTGCAAGGAAGGAATTCTGTCTCGGGATTCGATGCTCATACGCGTCTTCTCTGCTGGATCTGGGCGGGAGTCGTGCTGCTATTCTTCGCCTTCTCCACCAGCCAAGAGTACTACACCATGCCGGCATATCTGCCCATCCTGCTGCTTCTGGCAGCGGTCGTGGCAGAGGAAGAAGAGGCCGGAGGCGCCAAATGGCTGATTGCAATCACGGCGGTCCTGGCGGTGGTCTGCCTCACGATTGCGGGGCTGCTGATTGCAGGGCTGTGGTCCTCGCGCCATTTGGCGTATGTACCGGATATCAGCACAGTTTTGGCGAAGCACAGCTTATCGGAAGACACCCTTTCCATGTCCCACATGCTGGATCTTACGGGCGAGTCCTTCGCCGCGTTGCGTCTGCCGGCCTTGTTGGCGGTAATTGCTTTTCTGATTGGCCCAACGACCGCGTTATGGCTGCGCCTGCGACGACAACATTTTCCTGCGACACTGAGCAGGGCGCTGACGATGGGACTGTTCTTTGTCGCGGCGCATCTCGCCCTTGGCCGGTTTGAGCCATATTTATCGTCCAAGATCCTGGCCGATCAAATTGCCCAGGTCTCCCAACCGGCAGACGAGGTCATGATCTATGGCGATCAAGCGTTCGGCTCTTCCCTTCTATTTTATCTGCGCAGGCCGATTTACCTGGTTAACGGGCGCACTACTTCAATGTGGTTCGGGTCCACCTATCCGGATGCGCCGAAGATTTATCTCGATGACGCAGGCTTGCTGAATGCATGGAACTCCAGCACACGTGTGTTTGTGTTTGTGCCTTCATATCAAAAAGCACGAGTGGATTCCCTGCTTACGCACAGATTCGTGATCGGAGAAAGTTCAGGCAAGATTGTCTACAGCAACCGCCTCTGACTCGGGCTTCTCGGCGGCACTCGGTTCAACGCGCTTCATCTTCCCGCCCGGTTCGAGACGATAAACGTCCTGGCGCCACACAACGGTGTCGCCAATAAAGCTGGCGCACCAGAAACAGAAGCCCATCAAATCGCGTACGGGATAAAGCCAACAGTCTCGAAGCGCTCGTGGATCGCGGACCACGCCCCACCCGGAGATCAACGCCATGAGGATCCGATTCGTCACCGCCCAGCCGATGAGAGCCATCGCCAACGCTGGTTGCTGGGCAATCAATGCGCCGGCCGCCGCCAAGAATCCATAGGGAGTGGCGAAGGTGAGACCGGTCCCGATGTGGGCCAGGCCGCGCGAAAAACGAGTGCTTTTCATCCAACGAATCTGGTGCAAGATGGACGGCTGAAATTCCCGGCTGATGACAACGTGGTCGATGACGTGGGGCGAGAGCGCGACCTTCCATCCCAACTGGTGGACTTTTTGCCCGAGCACGTAATCGTCGGCGCAGTAATCAGCTAATTCTCGCAAGCCACCGGTTGCATCCAGAACATCGCGCCGGATAGCCATGGTCGGGCCGAGGGCGAAGCGCATGCCTTCCAACACATCGGCCACAATCACCCCTGACGTCATCTCTACCGACATGCCCAGCGCTTCAAGCCGCGACCAGATTCCTCCAGTGGGTACACCGCGGTAAAGGCATGTGACCATCCCCACTTTCTCACCCAGAAGTGGGCTTATTACGGCTTGCAAATATCCCGAGTCCACCCGGACATCACTGTCGCTGATGACCAGATAATTTCCCGAAGCAGCGGCACACATCTTTTCCAGCGAACAGACTTTGGCGTTGGGACTATTGGGTTCACCAGAAAGGACAACCTTTGCCTTCACTTGGGGATAACGTCGCCGCAAGGCATGAACTACCTCGAGAGCGGGATCACTCGAGTGGCGCGCTCCAAAGATGATCTCAAACGAGGGATAATCCTGCAGGAAAAAGGTTTCCAGATTAAGTTCGAGATCCGGCTCAAGCCCACAAAGCGGCTTGAGCAGAGCCACTTTAGGCAGCACAGCGCCCGCTGTCTCATGGTCATAATGACCCCAGCGATGCCGGATCGCTGCCAAGGCAACCAGCAGCAGGAAAATGGTCGAACTCGCGAGTCCGGCTAACCCGGAAAAGAAGAGTATGTTCGCTAGCATCGCCTTCGTGTCATCTGAGTAATCCGCTTTGGAGTGCGTCCCCGCCCATCCCCACTGCGAACTGCCGCAGCGTGGGGCGCTTGCTTGCCCTCGATTCAGACGAATGAATCCATGTTAGGGACGGAGTAGAAAGATGTCAAAGCTAAGAAAGGCGGCAGGATTGCGCTCTACTTGTGGAGATCATCCTCGAACACGGCGGACAAGCGGTAAGCGGCGGAGTGCGGCGGCAGGAATCGCTTTCAAACCAAACAGGGGTCTCGCCACAGATTCAGCCGCAAATAAGCAGCGCCTCTGACTCTTGTGGAGTCCAGAGACGCCCGAACAGCCCTCCCCCAGAACTGCTCAACGACAAAATACTTCCGATGCCGTGCGGCGTAAATGATACGTTCGTGCCAGGTCTTAGCACTATCTGACTAGTTAGTGCTGGAGGTCCCTAATTTCTTAATTGCCGGTCGCAGTACAACACGCGGTTTGAGGAGCAGCATCTACACGCGCAGCAACTTGCCCCGAGAATCAGGGTTCATAACCCTGTGGCTTGCGAAAGATGTTAATGTTCGAGGGCAGCAGCGGTTTCGCGATCCCCAACCGTGACAACCTCACCGCAAGAAGCTGTTGTAAGTATGCATTGTTTTGCATCGCTTTGTGATTGAAGGTTCTGGTGGATACCCGTAAGCTGTTTGCGACAAACCGGGTTCTCTGCTGTGCTGTTTGGCAGTTCGAATGCATGGTTTGAAGTTGGTGGTATCTGCGTCGCTTAAACCCAGGAGACCTCTCCCAGGAGGTCAAAGCTCAGGTTTTACCAGGTAGGAGGAATGTATGAGGCGAGTACTGATATTAGCTCTGTTGGCATTGGCCTTACCCTTAAGCGCTTTTGCGAGCAGCAGCGTGGATTTCGGAAACGTCGGAGGCACACTGTCGGGAACTAGTGCCGGCTTAAGTTTGACCGGTTCGACTCTGGCAACGGTGAACGGTCTAAACGGCGGCGGGTTGGTGACTGGCAATTTGGGCACGGTGACATTCACTACCGGCGCGCTGGCCAGCGGCTCTCTTGATATGGGTGGCACATTCGCCGCCGGTGGGAGCTTCACAGTTACCGGCAACGGGACAAATGGCATCCCGAATGGCGTAATTTTTAGCGGCACATTCAGTGGACCGGTCGCTTGGACACTCATCACGCTGCCGGATGGAACCCACAACTACACCTTGACCGGCACTCTCAGCGGTACTCTAGGGAGCTTTGCGACCAACGGCGTCACCGTACAGTTGACCGTCAATACGGGCAAGGGATTCTTCAATGGTTCCGTTAATCTCGCCAGCGGTGACACCAACATCGTGGTGCCAGAACCGGGCACGCTCGGCCTGTTGGGTACAGGTCTGGTGGGCATCGCAGGCCTAGTTCGCCGCAAGCTGAAGATGGGCTAAGCCTGAGTTCGCAGCAGAAACCACTTCGATCAGCCCCGCCGATCTGGCGGGGCTTTTCATTGCAACGTACTCAGCTATAGGCAGTTACCCCAGTAACTCTAAACGGGTAATTACCATTGCGTGCTCCCGCCGGACTCCTTAAATTCTCGCCTAGGGGGTTCTATGAAGGACATCCATGAGGTCCTGCGTCGCAAGCAGGCCAAATACGCCCAACTAGCTAAGCAGATCGAGGCCTTGCAACAGGCGGCGGAGAAGTTGCGGGAAGTGGCTCCTTTGCTGGCTGAAAACGAGGAGGATGACAGCGTCGTACTGGCGGAGACGGAAGACGAGGTACAGCAGCCGGCAGCAGCCAAAGCGGCCTCTGTGGGCGCCAGCCAGCCCGCGAAGCGCGGCGTTGCCCCGCGTTGGCCATAATCGGACGCCATCGCAATTACAAGGTTCGACGCAGCCTATGACGTTTCAAGCCCTTCTGGTTTCCAAAGACGAGAAAGCATCGGTGACTCTAAATCCTGTATTCGCTGGGTTTGGGATCGACGTTCGGTTGTGCGGCTATCCCGATGCCGTGGTGTGTTTGACGGAGCAGAACTTCGATGCGGTGGTAGTTGACTTTGACGATCCACACAGCGCCGCACTCGTCCTACAGAATGCCTTGTCTGCCGGCAGCAAGGCAGTGACTGTCGCTCTGCTGACCGACCAGACTAAGGTCAGGAACGTGTTTGGCGCGGGCGCCAATTTTGTGCTGTACAAGCCCATCTCCCAACCGCAGGCAGAAGCTTCGCTTCGTGCGGCCACGGCCCTCATCAAGCGTGAGCGCCGGCGTTCATTCCGTGTTCCGGTGCAGGTTCCAGTTCAGCTTCGGGTTCACAATGGGCCGGAAATGGAAGGCATTCTCCTGGACCTGAGCGAAGACGGAATGGACGTTCTGGCGGCACAGCCGTTGTGCCCTTCTGCTGCGATCAATGCGCACTTTACGCTGCCAGACGGAACCGAACTCAAAGTGCACGGGGAGATTGCATGGGCGAACCCCAACGGACAATCCGGCGTCCGGCTTTTTGATCTCGCGGAGAAAACCCGCGCCACCCTCAAGGCCTGGGTCGCCGCCAATGCTCCCGAGTTGCCACCCGAAGATCCCTTACCTGTAGGACAATGCAAGCTCACCGATCTGAGCCTGGGCGCTTGCTATGTGGAAACCGAATCGCCGTTTCCGGAGCGTTCCGGCATCGTGCTTATGCTCCGAGTAGGTGAAGTGGAAGTACAGGCTGGAGGCGTGGTGCGGGTGATGCACCCTGGCTACGGGATGGGGATCGAGTTCTCTTCTCGGACGGAAGAACAGCGCCAGCAGGTGGCGGATTTCATCGAATTGCTCACCACAAATCCCGGAGTGGTTCCCGAGTTACTGATAACTCCTCGGGCTTTAACAACTCCGGAGAATTCCGGCTCCAGTGCTTCGCAGGAAGTTGAAGACCCACTCTTAGACCTTCTTCAAGACCATGATGCTTTCAGTCAGGAAGAATTCCTGCAGGAATTGCGCAAGCAGCGTAGTTCCGAAGCCGTTTCCTTCTGATCCTGTTCCCGGCAGTTCTCAGTTGCAGTTCTCAGTTCCCGGTTCTTGCTTCCGCTGAAAATCAAAAGGCCCGCGCGCCGTCTCTCGCACAAGCCTTCCGATTGCCCTGTTCGGGCTTGTTCCACCTCGTTATGAGTGGAGTCTAATCAGAAAGCATTTCGCAAAGGTTGCGCCAGCATGAATATTTGGTAAAAGTTCAGCAGCTTACTTCTATCGTTATCTGCCCTCACTAGCTGCTTTGCTCTATGCTGTTTGGCGGGGTTAGGCAAAATCGAATTGAAAGGGATCGTTTCTTTGCTAAAGAGACGCCGAAGGGAGAACAGACCCGGACACCCAGATCATCCTGTTCCTGTTGCGCACAGCCTGTTTCCTCTACCGGCGCTGCTAATTGCGCTCTCTGCCTTTGCTGTGCTCGTGCCCACGCTGTTCCTGGGCAATCTCTCCGGACATGACTTCGAGTTTCATCTTAACTCGTGGATGGAGGTGCAGAGGCAATGGACGCTTGGGATTGCGTATCCTCGCTGGGCAGCGCTGGCACATTACGGCTATGGCGAAGCCCGATTCATCTTTTACCCTCCGGTTTCGTGGATGCTGGGCGCCTTACTGGGAGCGGTATTTTCCTGGGCGGCGGCGTCTGATCTTTATATCTGGCTCGTGCTCACGCTGTCTGGATGCTCGATGTTTCTGCTGGCGCGGCATTGGCTCGAGCGGCGGGACGCAATCCTGGCGGCCGTACTATACACGGCGAATCCCTATTATCTGGTGATCGTTTACTGGCGAAGCGCGTTTGCTGAGCTGCTGGCCGGCGCCTTGTTGCCTTTATTGCTGCTATGGGTGTCGCGTGCGGACGAGGAAGCCAACAGGGTGGTGATTCCGCTCGGGATGATCGTTGCGGCTGCGTGGCTCAGCAATGCTCCCGCAGCCGTGATGGTGAATTACTCGCTGGCGTTGTTGGTGCTGGTGATGGCGATCACGCGACGGTCACCGCGAATCATTCTGTATGGCGCGACCGCTGTCGTTCTTGCTGCGGGTCTAGCGGCCTTTTATCTATTGCCTGCTGCGTATGAAGCGAAGTGGGTAAACATCGCCGAAGTGCTCTCGCCCGGAGTGCGTCCGGTGGACAATTTCCTATTCACGATCACCGCTGATGCCGATCACAATCGTTTCAACTTCCTGGTTTCACTGGTGGCTTTCGCCGAGATCGTCACGGTTGCAGCGGCAATGTGGTTGGCACGCAACTGGCGAAGGCGAAATCCGAGCCTTTGGTGGTCGCTGATTGCGTGGGCTGGTTTGGCGACCGCCCTGCTGTTTCGGTTTTCTTTTCTTCTCTGGGAACACCTGCCCAAGTTGCGATTTGTACAACTGCCGTGGCGCTGGCTGTTATGCATGAACGTCGCTTTTGCGCTGACGGTCACGACGGCTTGGCGGCGCTGGCTGCCACGACTGGTGATCTGTGCGGCGATGTTGGGCATGATTCTATTTGTCTGGTATCGCTTGCAGCCGCCGTGGTGGGATAGTGCGGCTGACATTGCTGAGATGCACCAGAACATCTGGAGTGGTCAGGGCTACGACGGCGCGGATGAGTACGTTCCCGCAGGTGCTGATCCTTACGAGATCGACAAAGATGCCCCACTGGTCAGTTTTGAGGCCGCCGGGCCCGCGAGAATTCAGGTCGAGCGGTGGAATCCAGAGTCAAGGACGTTTACCGCCGATGTGAGTGGGCCGGGCAAATTGGTGTTGCGGCTGTTCAACTATCCGGCTTGGCACGCCGAGGTGAATGGAGAGATGGTCGCGACCGACAGTTTGCCTGTGACAGGTCAGGTGGTGGTTCCGGTTAGGGCCGGCCTCAATCGCGTGACGATAACATTCGTGCGCACTTCGGATCGGACGCTGGGAGGAATCGTTTCATTTATTTTCTTCTTGGGAACGATTGCCGCGTTTTTAATCCAGCGGAGAAGATCCAGCTTCGCGGCTTCGCGCGCGGGTCAAGAAAATCTATGAAACGCATTCTTATTGCAACTTCGAATCCCGGCAAGCTGCGCGATTTCGCGGGAGCCGCCAAGCAGCACGGAGTCGAAATTGTTCCCATCCCGAACTTTACTTCCCTGCCGGGCGTTGTGGAAGACGGACTCACTTTTGAAGCCAATGCACGCAAGAAAGCCGAAGCTTACAGCCGGCGCATTCCCGGCGAAATCGTCCTGGCTGATGACTCTGGATTGCAGGTCGACTCATTAAGCGGCGCGCCCGGCGTGCACTCCGCGAGGTATGCAGCCGACCAACCTCACCAGGCGGAGAACAACTCCGATGACGAAGCCAACAACGCGCGTTTGATCCGGGAGCTTCAGAGTGTTCCTGCCGAGAAACGTACCGGGCGCTTCGTGTGCGTGATCGCGGCGGCGCTCGATGGGCAGACTCTGGCGGTGTTTCAGGGCAAAGCAGAAGGCATCATTCTTGACAAACCGCGAGGCTCGAACGGGTTCGGATACGATCCATTGTTTTTCTTCCCCGCGATTCAGAAGACATTCGCTGAGCTCTTACCGGAAGAAAAGGCTCGCTACAGCCATCGTGGCGCGGCATTCCGCGAATTTCTCGCGTGGTGCGACTGTCCGAGTGGACAAGTGTGATTGTGATTGACGATCACCGCTGCGCTGGTTTGCAAACTCTGATAGTGCATTGCCAACCCTTCCTTGACTTCGGCTCTCCGCGCGTCAAATAATAAAAGGTTCTGCTTTGCTGTCTGAACTCATAAGGAGCATACCGTGGCTGCAACCGTAAGTTCCGGCGCGCCTCCGGCGCTGCGGGGTGGAGTGGCGCCTCTGCGAGCCGGGGAAGGTCAGTCGTTTTTCTGGCGGCGGCTGCACTCGCTCACCGGGATCATTCCGGTGGGCACATTTCTGGTCGAACATTTCTTTTCCAACCTGGTAGCGGTGGAAGGTCCGGCCGCATACACCAAGCAGGTGGCTTTTCTCGCGGGATTTCCCTTCGTCTTCTTTCTGGAATTATTCGGTATCTGGATTCCCATCGCCTACCATGCACTGTACGGGTTTTATATCTGGTTCCGCGGCGATTCGAACGTCAGCGACTACGCTTACACAGGAAACTGGCTCTATACTGCGCAGCGCTGGACCGGCGCGATTGCCTTCTTCTACATGGGATATCACGTCTGGCATCTGCGTTTTGCTGGCGAACACATTCTCACCAATCCTGCGGCAGCGTTCCCCAAGGTGCAGGCGGAGTTTCAGAACCCGTGGGTTGTTGCTTTCTATGCAATTGCGATTGTCGCTGCTTCATGGCACTTCGCGTATGGCATCTGGCTGTTCTGCGCCAAGTGGGGCATCGTGAGCGGCGACCGCGCGCAGCGCCGGTTCGGTTATGTCTGCCTGGCGATCGGAATTCTGTTTGTGGCTGTCGGCGGCGCCAGCATGTACGCATTCTTAGCTGCTCCGCTTCAACCTCTGGGACCACCGCAGCCGGGAACGATGGTGATGCTTTAAGGTCCGGGCTCATGCCCGGCAGATTGGATTCGACTTCATATGGCATCAAATCCCAACATCATTGTCATCGGCGGCGGGCTGGCCGGTCTGGCCGCGGTGATCAAGATCGCGGAGATGGGCGGGCATGTTGATCTATTTTCCATCGTTCCGGTCAAGCGCTCGCACTCGGTCTGCGCTCAGGGTGGAATCAATGCAGCGAAAAACCTGAAGGGTGAAGGCGATTCTCCATGGCAGCATTTTGACGACAGCGTATACGGCGGCGACTTTCTAGCCAACCAGCCACCGGTAAGAGCCATGTGCGAGGCTGCGCCGGGCATCATCGATCTGCTTGATCGCATGGGTGTGCCTTTCAACCGTACTCCGGAAGGATTGCTTGATTTCCGGCGTTTCGGTGGGACCCTCTACAACCGCACCGCTTTCGCGGGCGCGACGACAGGACAACAACTTCTCTACGCACTCGATGAGCAGGTGCGGCGCTACGAGTCGGAAGGAAAAGTCACAAAATACGAAGCCTGGGAGTTCCTCTCCGCGGTGCTGGACGGCAATCGCATTTGCCGCGGCATCTGCGCCCTGGATCTGCGCTCGATGGAAGTACGAACGTTTCCGGCGGACGCGATTATCGTGTGCACTGGCGGCATCGGCGCGATTTTTGGGAAGTCCACCAACTCAGTGGTGTGCACCGGATCAGCCCAATCGGCGCTATATCAGCAGGGCGTCTATTACGCGAACGGTGAGTTCATCCAGGTACATCCGACTTCAATTCCCGGTGAGGACAAGCTGCGACTGATGTCGGAATCCGCCCGCGGCGAGGGTGGCAGAGTTTGGGTGCCGAAGACTCCCGGAGATAAGCGCGATCCACGATCTATTCCGCAGAACGAACGCTGGTATTTCCTGGAAGAGTGGTATCCAAAGTACGGGAATCTTGTTCCTCGGGATGTGGCCACGCGCGCGATTCACAAGGTGGTATACGAACATCACCTCGGAATCGATGGCAAGCCGATGGTCTATCTCGACTTGACGCACATTGATCGAAAGATTCTCGACCGCAAGCTGGAAGGCATTCTGGAAATTTACGAGAAGTTTGTGGGCGACGATCCGCGCGAAGTGCCCATGAAGATTTTTCCCGGCATGCATTACAGCATGGGTGGGATGTGGGTAGACAACGATCATCAAGCCACAAACATTCCGGGCATCTATGCCGCCGGCGAATGCGAGTACCAGTACCATGGCGCGAACCGGTTGGGCGCGAATTCGCTGGTTTCCTGCATTCACGGGGGATTTGTTGCCGGTCCCGCGGCGCTGAAATATGCGCGTAACCAGCAGGCGGCCGCGAGCAATGGTCACTTTGACGCGGAACGCAAGCGCCAACAGGACATCAATGCCACTTTGATGAAAGCCGAAGGGAATGAAAATCCCTTCCGGCTCTGGCGCGAATTGGGCGAAGTGATGACCAAGGATTGCACGGTCATCCGCTACAACAAGAACCTGCAGCGGGCCGACGCCAAGCTGGTGGAGTTGCTGGAAAGATTCCAGCAGATCAATTTGAGCGACCGCTCGCTGTGGGCGAATACGACCGTGGCATTTGCCCGCCAGCTCTACAACATGCTGCAACTGGCGCGCGTGATTGCGCAGGGGGCGGCGCTGCGCGACGAATCGCGAGGGGCGCATCACAAGCCCGACTTCCCGAATCGTGACGACAAGAACTGGTTGAAGACGACCAAAGCCAGTTTTGCGCCCGATGCCGATGAACCGAAGTTCGAGTTCGAAGCCGTGGATATTTCGCTGATCCCGCCACGCCCCAGACGCTATGACGTGGCCAAGTGACGGCGGGCGCGGCATACACCTCAGGTGTGAGCGGCGGATGTATGCAGGATTGGCATGTCGGTCAAGAATCGGGAAGGGCACGAGTTCTACTCGTGCCGCTGGCGGCATCCCCTAAGATGGCGGCTTCAGCCGCTGTTGGCCACGGATCAAGCTTGAATCCTGGGAAAGCGGAGCAATAACGGTACTCGCGAGGATCAACCGCAATTTTGCCGTCTACCGGGTTTTGATGAATGTAATTACGATGGTGCACGAAGTCCCGCTGATCGCGAATCCGGTGATCCGTGAATCCGCGCTGCCACACTTCGGAATTTCGTCCGATAAGAGCGCCGATCGCGTGCGAGTATGCGCCCTTGATTAACTGGACGGAACGTTCGACAGTGACATCCTGGGCTGGAGTGAGCAAAAGATGGACGTGGTCGGGCATGAGAACAAAGGCGTGTAATGTGAATCGACCTTCTCGACAGTAGCGATACAGGGTCTTGAGGAATAATCGGGCATATGTTTCGACCACAAATAATCTGCGCCGTTGCCAGGTCGAGAAGGTTAGGAAGTAGGTTCCGGGTGGAGAGAAGAGTCTTCCAGGCTTCAAGGGAGACCTCAGCGGCTGGAAGCCGCGTCTTCTTTCAGCCTAAATCGGCACGAGTGGAACTCGTGCCCTTCCCGGTGATTTTTTTATGATGATTTTCGTTTTGGGAAAAATTGTGTGCTACGGCTCCCGGTAAGACGTCGGAAATTTGAGATTTGTTTCTAGACGCAGGTTTAGACCAAAAGACAGGATTTAAAGACTCAATGGCTGATACCAAGACCGTCATCCTTAAAATCAAGCGCCAGGACACTCCCGACGCGAAGCCTTACTGGGAAGAATTCGAGCTGATGTGGAAGCAGGGGATGAACGTCACCTCGTCTCTGATGGACATCGCGCTCAATCCTGTAACCCGGGACGGCAAAAAGACCACGCCGATTACGTACGATTCCAATTGTCTGGAGGAAGTCTGCGGCTCGTGCGCCATGCTGATCAACGGACAGGCGCGCATGGCTTGCTCCGCGCTGGTTGACAAGCTGGAGCAGCCGATTCGCCTCGAGCCGTTTTCGAAATTCCCAGTGGTGCGTGATTTGGCCGTGGATCGGAGCGTGCTTTTCGAGAATCTCAAGGCCGTGAAGGCGTGGGTGCCGGTGGACGGCACGTACGATCTGGGTCCGGGTCCTCGCCTCTCAATGGAAGACCAGGAGGCTGCCTACCCGCTTTCGCGCTGCATCTCGTGTTGCTGCTGCATGGAGGCTTGCCCGCAGTTTAACGAGAGCACCGGATTTGTTGGGGCAGCGGCGATTTCACAAGTTCGTTTGTTCAATACCCATCCCACAGGAAAGGCGCTGAAACGCGAGCGTCTGGCCGCGCTCATGGGCGATGGCGGCATCCAGGAATGCGGTTATGCGCAGAATTGTGTTGAGGTCTGTCCCAAGGACATTCCGCTAACGCGTTCCATTTCTGAAGTCAGCGGCGAAGTGATGAAGCAGGCGATAGGCGAATTTTTCCGCAAATAAGACTCGTTCACTTTTGGCAATCACCTGTTCAGCATCCGCCGTGCTGCACTTGTGAGTTCCCTTTCCTGACAATGCCTGACAAGAAGTGTCAGTCAAAACGGCGCTGAACAGACGCCCGCTGCCTCTAACCCACCGAAAACCTGTTCTCGGCAGTTCGGCATCCAAGCTGCTGCTGAAAGCATGGGCGGGCGCCAGATCCGGTAACCGCAGTAACCGATGGCGGATACTCATTAGTAACGGGTACATGTCCGAAATACACGGTACGTGTTTTAAGTCTCTGATTTAGAATAGCCGCCTGTTTAGGGAAACTGGCAGCTCCGGGAGTCGAGGCCACTTCGTGGAGAAAAGAAAGACGCGGCTGACCATCTGGCTCGTAGTCGCTCTGACCATGATTTTATGTGGTCAGGCGTTTGGGCTGCACGGATACGTGCCGCGGCGTTCGCATCGTGTGCGTAGCCGGCGAGTCCATGCACGCCGGATCCGCTGGAATCCGCTGTTCCGTCCATCACACGATTCTCTGCTCCGCCAGAACGAATACATCGATACCGCGTCGCTGCCACGGATTTATGATGACGGCGAGCTGGAGCAGCTCAAGGCCAGCGAAGACCTGGTGGCGATCGTTCCAGGCCCATCGCTTCGCATTGATCCCAGACTTGATCCCGACCGCCGCTACTGCCGTCCGTGGACTCTGGATTTTGTGAATGACCTAAGCGATGCCTACTACAAGCGCTTTCACACGCAAATCCAGGTAAATTCTGCAGTACGCACGGTGCTGGTGCAGAAAAAACTGCGGCGTCACAATCGCAATGCTGCACCGGAAAAAGGAGAGACCGCCTCGTCGCATCTGGCGGGCGTCACAGTCGATCTGCAGCGCCGTGGCATGACGCGCGAGCAGGTGAAATGGATGGAGCAGTACATGCTTCCGCTCAAGGACCTTGGCCTGATCGAGCCGGAAGAAGAACGCCGCCAATGGGTGTTCCACGTGATGGTCTCCGATCGCTACAGCGACTGGCGCGAGTCGAAGATGCTGGCGGGCGAAGGATCACAGGGTGAAGACGAGAACCCTGAACTGCAAGAGGCAGTCGCCAAGCAGAGATAGAGTTGGGCTAGCGCACCATCCCGCACATCCTTCTTCTTAATTCACTCCACATTACTGCACGTCGTCATGCTCTTTAGCTCCGAACCGTATACAATCTTTCTTCTGCTCCTCAACAACACTTATGGCCAAGATCCGTTTGCTGATCAGTCTTGCTGCGATTTCTCTCCCACTATTCACCGCTGCCCAGGATGACGTCGCGGTCAGCCCGCGTGCTCGCGCCATTCATGACTCCGCGATCGTGATTGACACCCACGCCGATACACCGCAACGCTTTCTCGACGATAACTACGACATCGCTTCGACAGATCCCAAAGATGTCGGCCATATCAGCCTTGATAAAGCCCGCGCCGGCAACCTGGGAGCGGAATTCTTTTCCATCTGGGTGGATCCGGGGACAGTTCCTCCGGATCAGTTTGCGCGTCACACCTTCGACTTGATTGATTCGGTGTACGAGCAGGCAAGCCATCATCTGGACCGCATGATGATGGCGTTCAGCGTGGCCGACATTGAGCGCGCCCACAAGCAGCACAAACTTGCGGCACTGATGGGGATTGAGGGCGGTCACTCGATTGAGAACGACATTCATCTGCTGCGAAGTTACTATCGGCTGGGTGTCCGCTACATGACGTTGAGTTGGTCGAACACCAATGAATGGGCCGATTCCTCCGGCGACATCAATGATCCCAAGGTCCAACACCACAATGGCTTGACTGATTTCGGCAAACAGGTCGTGCTGGAGATGAACCGCCTGGGCATGATCGTGGACATCTCTCACGTCGCGGACAAGACCTTTTGGGACACCATCGCCACCACGAAAGCGCCGGTGATTGCCTCGCACTCCTCGGCCCGCGCCCTTACTGACGCCCCGCGCAATATGACCGATGACATGCTGCGAGCCATGACGAAAAACGGCGGCGTGGTGCAGGTGAACTTCTTCAGCGGCTTCGATGACCAGAATTTCTGGAATGCGGCGAAAGCCCAGAGGAAAGAGAGCGATGCCGCAGTAGCCGCGTACATCGAACACCAAAAGGCTGCCGGCAAACCAGTGACGTACATCGAGGTGGATCGTATTGAGCGGGAATGGATGGCCAAGATTCCGCGTCCGCCGCTGAAATCATTGATCGACAATATCGATCGCATCGCCAAAGTGGCTGGCATAGATCATGTGGGATTAGGCTCCGATTTCGATGGCGTGAGCGGCGCGACGCCGAAGGGCATCGATTCTGCGGCCGACCTGCCCAAGATCACACAATCCTTGCTGGATCGCGGTTACAGTGCGGAAGACATTCGCAAGATTTTGGGCGGGAACACCCTTCGAGTGTTCCGCGAGGTAGAGCGCGTCAGCCGTGAGATGCAGGCGGAACAGTCCCGCGCGGCATCTGCCAAGTAGAAGTTTGTCGTACAATTTTAGTTCGGTCACAAACCAGCGTTACTATTCAAAGGAGCTCCCGAATGCGCAAACTTGCTCTTATCCTCATATTTTTCGCCTTGCCGGCGTGGACGCAGACAGCGGTCATCGATACCACGGCTGGCAAGCTCACCTGCAAGCTGTTCCCTGATAAGGCGCCGATTGGCGTGGCAAACTTCATCGGGCTGGCGGAGGGAACCAAGGACTGGACTCATCCGGTCACCCATTCAAAAAAACATGGCGTGCCGTTGTATGACGGGACGATCTTCCATCGCGTAATTCCCAACTTCATGATTCAGGGTGGCGATCCGGCTGGTAACGGTACCGGCGAACCCGGTTTTCAATTCAAGAACGAGACCTCGCCCGACCTGAAATTTGATCGTCCTGGACGGCTCGCCTATGCGAATTCCGGACCGGATACGAACGGCTCGCAATTTTTCATCACCGAAGTCCCCTACCCTAGCTTGAACGGCGGCTACACCATCTTCGGACAGTGTGACGATGCGAGTGTGACGTTGGTCAAGCAGATTGCGCGTGCGGGGCGGGACTCGAACGACGCTCCTTACAAGCCAGTAAAAATCAATCACATCACGATTGAGAAGGCTGGAGCAGCGGCGGCAAAATCTCCCACCGCATCCAAGCACTGAACTGGGGAGTTTGCTTTGGTCCCCTGGCTGGCACTTAACAGCCAGTTTCTGTCTACGATTTTCTAGAAAGGAAACCTATGGCACGCACACCCGGAACTTATGCCGTTTTTCATACGTCTGAAGGCGACTTCGCCTGTCGCCTGTTTGAAAAAGAAGCGCCCAAAACGGTGCAGAATTTCGTCGAACTGGCTCAGGGCACGCGCGAATGGAAGCATCCTTCCAAGGGTAAAGTGAAAGAACCGCTATACAACGGAACCATTTTTCATCGCGTGATTCCCAATTTCATGATTCAGGGTGGAGACCCGATGGGCACCGGCTACGGCGGTCCGGGCTACCAGTTCGCCGACGAGACTGCCGGTTCACCTCACCGCTTCGATAAGTCCGGAAAACTGGCAATGGCGAATGCAGGTCCCAATACCAACGGCTCGCAGTTTTTCGTCACCGTAGCGCCTACCGCCTGGCTCACCGGCAAGCACACCATCTTTGGCGAGGTGGTGGAAGGTCAGGACGTAGTAGACAAAATCGTGAACGTGCCCCGCAACAAGCAGGACAAGCCAAACAAGGACGTGGTGGTGAAGTCGGTGGAGATCGAAAAAGTCTGAAATAATTTCGGGCCGAGTAAACTTACAAACCCTTCAGGCCTCTTCGTCCGCCTTCAAGCGTGAGATCACGCTGAAATCCTCCAGCGTTGTAGTGTCGCCTTGCACGTCGCCGCTGGTGGCCAACTCGCGCAGCAGGCGACGCATGATCTTGCCGCTGCGGGTCTTGGGCAGCGTGTCAGTGAAGCGAATATCGTCGGGCTTGGCCAGCGCGCCGATCTCCTTCGCAACCCAACGCCGCAGCTCCTCTTTCAACTCCGGAGTGGGATTTTGTCCGTGTTCCAGCGTGACAAACGCGGAAATGGCCTGCCCTTTGAGCTCATCTGGACGGCCTACCACTGCCGCCTCGGCGACTGCGTCGTGCGCCACCAGTGCTGACTCCACCTCCATCGTGCTCAGGCGGTGACCGGAGACGTTGATAACGTCGTCGACTCGTCCCATGATCCAGAAATAGCCGTCTTTGTCCTTGCGCGCGCCGTCCCCGGTGAAGTACATGCCGGGAATCTGCGACCAGTACTGTTGGACGTAGCGGTCAGGATCGCCGTAGATCGTCCGCAGCATGGCCGGCCAGGGCTGCTTTATGACCAGGAATCCGCCGGAGCCTTCTGGAACCGGCTTTCCATCCATGGTGACGATTTCGGGAACAACGCCGAAGAACGGGCGGGTCGCGGAGCCGGGTTTGGCAGCAACGGCTCCGGGAATCGGCGAGATCATGATCTGCCCGGTCTCGGTCTGCCACCAGGTATCGACGATCGGGCACCTCTCATGTCCGATAACTTCGCGATACCACATCCAGGCTTCCGGATTGATGGGCTCACCGACCGTGCCGAGCAGACGCAGGCTGTCGAGCTTGTGTTTGCGCGGCCACTGTTCGCCCCACTTGATGAAGGTGCGGATCGCCGTGGGGGCGGTATAGAAAACGGTGATCTTATGCCGGTCAATGATGCTCCAAAAACGGTCCGGCTCCGGAAAGTTGGGAGCGCCTTCGTACATGAAGCTGGTTGCGCCGTTCTGCAGCGGCCCGTACACGATGTAGCTGTGCCCAGTGACCCAACCGATGTCGGCGGTACACCAGTAGGTGTCTTCCTCCTTCAGATCGAACACCCACTTGCAGCTCAGGTACGTGCCCACGGAATATCCGGCGGTGGTGTGGACCACGCCTTTGGGCTTTCCCGTGGTTCCTGAGGTGTAGAGGATGTAGAGCGGATGCTCCGAGTCCAGAGGCTCGGCCGGGCATTCATCGGAGACGGACGCCATCAGCTCGTGCCACCAGTGATCGCGGCCATGCTGGAAGTTGATTGGAGAGCCGGTACGTTTGTAGATGACGACGTTCTTCACCGACGGGCACGATCTTAGAGCTTCTTCCACCGCCGGGAAGAGCTTCACTTCCGCACCGCGGCGATACGATCCGTCCTGAGTGATCACCGCAACGGCTTGGGAGTCATGAATGCGATCGACCAGCGCGTTAGACGAGAAGCCGCCAAACACCACCGTGTGCGGAGCGCCAATGCGAGCGCACGCCAGCATGGCAATCGGCAGCTCCGGCGTCATGCCCATGTAGATTGCCACCCGGTCGCCTTTCTTCACCCCCAGCGACTTCAGCACGTTGGCGAATTTCTGCACTTCATGGTGCAACTGCTGATACGTATAGGTGCGGACCTCGCCCGGCTCGCTTTCCCAAATCAGCGCAGCTTTATTCTTACGCCAGGTCTGCACGTGACGGTCGAGGCAGTTATAGGAAAGATTGAACTGGCCGCCGACGAACCACTTTGCCCACGGAACGTCCCACTCCAGCACCTTGTCCCACTTCTTGAACCAATGCAGCTCTTCCGCGACTCCGCCCCAGAACTTGTCGGGTTCATCGACGGACTCGCGGTACAGACGCTCGTACTCCGCCAGGCTCTTGATATGAGCCTGTCGTCGGAACTCCTCCGGGCACTCGAACTTTCTCTGCTCTTGAAGGATGGAATCAATACCGCTTGCGGGTGTGGTCATATAAAGTTGTCAGTGCACTAGATTACCTCATGAGCTGGGTATGAAGAAGGCTTGGTCACCACTCCGGACAATCATTCAGGCGCAGGAGTTCCTGACACCTGGCACCTGAGACCTAAACCTCAGACTTATGGACGCACGCCGAGCGTCTGGTATAGGTCGGCGCTCTGATACACCACACCGTCTTTCACCACGGTACGGACCTTGCGAATATCGCTCACATGCGCGGCGGGATTGCCATCTACGAGGATTACGTCAGCCAGCTTGCCGGCAGCGATCGAGCCCACTTCCTGATCCCTCTTCATGACGCGAGCCGCGCCCAGGGTTGCAAGTTGCAGGACTTTAGGGGCGGGAATACCGGCTTGTTCGTAAAGCTCCAATTCGCGATGCAATGCAAAGCCAGCGAATGAATCAGTGCCGGCGACAATCGGAATACCTGCATCGTAAAAGGTCTTGGTCATGATCAGCATTTGGTGGAAGGAATCTTTGTAATGCTGATCCATACCCTGCGGAACTTCCAGCCCGCCGTAGAGGAATCCACGGCGAATTTGGGCCGGCATACGATCAGCCACGGCCGCATATCCGGCCGAGATCGTGCCCGGCCGATCGGTAAACATTCCTTCGAAAACATTCAATGTGGGATCGAGCACGGTCTTGTGCTCCTGCAGCAACTTGATGAACGCCTGCACGCGAGCGGACTGCGGGTCGATTTCCGTTCCGTGCGCTGCCACTTCGGTGAATCGAGCCGGGCCGCGCGTGTCTTTTACCTGGTCGAACATGAAATTCAGGAAGATGAAGTTCATGTGCTGGATTTCGTCGGCGCCATCCTTCACGAAATCTTCGGCGGTCATGAATGCGGGAACGTGCCCGCTGACGCGCATTCCGTGACTGTGCGCCATTTGCGCGATCTTGGGAACGAGTTCGGGCTTGACTGAGCTGTAAATCTTGATTTGCACGTACCCAAGTTTTGCGTAGCGGTCCACGTCGAGCTTGGCCTCTTGCTCGGAGTCTGCGAATACCTTGGTCGGTCCGGCGTACGGTCCGCGGCCGTCAATGAAACCCGCTTTCAGCAATCGGGGGCCGATTTCGGTCCCGTCCTCGAAGCGATGCTGCATGGCTGCGAGCTGATCGATGTCATTGGCCAGGTCACGCACCGAAGTGACCCCGCCCGCCATGTCGAGGATGCCATCGTTTGGCTGCAGGTGTACGTGCATGTCCCATAAGCCCGGCATCAGAGTTTTGTTATTGGCATCGATTACCTCTGCGCCAGCAGGAACTGAAACTTTGCCGTCATCGCCCACAGCTGTGATCTTGTTTCCGGTGATGACTACCGTGCTTTTGGGACGAACCGTGGCGCTCTCCGCATCGAACAGATTGGCGTGGACAAACGCCAGTGAGGCGGTGGGCTTATGCGCCAATGTCTTCGCCAGATCTGCCGAGCGCCGGTTAGCGATCTCGTCTTGCGCCTTGAGCAGAGTGTCTGCCGTCGGCTCCCAGCCATCACGGATAACTGCCAGAAATCCCGAGACGGTTGCGAAAAACGTGCCGTCCTGATCCAGCCAGATGGGCGAGGGATTAAAATCGAGCCCAGTCATCGCATATTGCACGACTGTGCGCTTCTGCCCGTTGACTTCAATCTGTAGCTCGCCGCGTTTCTGGATAGAGGCTTCCCCGGCCGGTAAGAGCGCAAGGCGGCCACCCGCTTTCAGCAACGCTTGCGCCAGGATGGCGCCCTCCCCAAACGCGCCGGAGATGCTGACGTAATACGGCTTGCCCGCGACTTGCTGGTGGCCCGCTTCCGCCCGATTCTTCCAGGATGCCAGGCCATCTTTCAGCGAGAACCGCTCCGCCACCGGCGACTTCAAATAGTCATGCCCGCTGTTCTCAATTGCCGTCGGAATACCGTCCGCGTCGAGAACAACATGTTCTGTGACTTTCGGTCCCCGGCCGCGGTCATTGAACTCGTAGTAGAGTTGCAGACTGCCGTCTGAATTCTTGGTGTCTGTCTCATATCCGGCCTTATTGCCCGCCAGCATCACGGTGTAGCGGGCGGCATTCTCACCTGCGGTTTGTGAACCGGCTTGGCCATTGGCTGGATACAATCCGGCAACAATAAACAGCAGAACTCCAAGCAGCCATTTCTTCATGGATGGTCCTTAGTCAGAACTGGAGCTCTAAAATACCAGCGGAATCAGCGGAATACTCTATACCATCTCAGGCGTTTTGAGAGCCGAGTAATGCGAGAGAACAAAGACATTCCTCAACTGTCAAGAAACTTATGCCGGTCTTGCTCTTGCGGAAGCGGGCAGGTCGCATATTTGCCGAAGATCTGATATCGATTGCGCGCAATCAAGTTGTAGCCAGAATCGCGCAGCCATCGCGGGAGAACGCGCAGCACGGCATTCATCACCCGCCAAATTCCGCCCACGGTTTGCAACACGAATATCGCCGCATCGGAGCGCGCCAGGAGGCGCTCCCCAGGCTCACCGCGATCCAGCAACACGTAGACGGTGTCGAGTTGTTGCGGACTGGCTCCATGTCTGCGAAGTATTTCGGCGGCGAAATTGCTCTGCAAAGACGCAAAACGAAACCGATCTTCCCGGTCGCGCTTCAACACGAACTGCACCGCGCGGTTACAGAGTCCGCAGACTCCGTCATATAGCAGAATGGGATTGCAATGCACCTGCGGCATTGGACTAGACGAGTTTTACCCCGCCGCAGGCGAGTGCTGCAAGTCGCGACGATCTTCACCGCAACGGTTCCGCCAACTCCGGCACATGCTCGTACACCGGACCTCTCTCTAAAAGATAAGTTCCCGGCCCCTGTTGACCGCGAATCGTCCGGCAAAACTCCGCCACAAAAAATCTCGCCTTCAGCGCTTCGCTGAATGCCCATCGTGTTGCCGACCGCCACTCGCGCGCCAGTGGGGGATCCTTCTGCTCGACTGATGCGATATCGCTGGGAATCTCGATAGCCACCCTCTGCCGCGATAGTGCGGCGTCTAAGTCGGTTCTGACAGGCTTGCCATCCCCGTTGAATCGAACGAGGGGAGTGAGCCGGGAAAGCGCGTCCATAGCTTCCGGGCGCGAATCCTTGCCTTGCAGCCGCTGCTGCACGCGGCGGCTGGCCAGCGGCCATTTCACCCACAGGCGATCGGTACTGTTGCGGTGCAGGGTGCTCGAAGTCTCAGGCCCGTAAAAATCAATCTTGTACTCCTCGCTAACTACGCCCAGCCTGGCGAAGTTCAAGTGCGCGTTCTTGCTCTGCAAAGGATCGAACGTCCATGTCATCTCCTGAATCCGCATTGCAAGCGTCCGTTCGCGTTGTGCCAGTTTCAGCTTGTATCCCAGGTGCAGCTCACGATAGGGAGCCAGCACGGCCAGCATGTGGGAATGCACGCTCAGACGTCCGCGGTCTAGACCGAGAATCCCGAACGCGAATCCCACCAGCTTGGAGCCGTCAAACGCACCAATCCAAATGCTGCCCGCATGTTTGCTGGCAATGATCATGGTAAGGGGCAGAACATCCTGCGCGGCCAATCCCCAGACTTCTTTCTCGACGGCTTCCACCTTCTGCAGATCATCGAAGCTCTCCAGCTCGCGAATGGCAATCTGTGGCCTCGGCTTAGGATCATGCCCGATCGTAGCTGGAGAACGTTGGGCGCTCATGTCGACTTTGTCTTCGACAATCTAGGATGGACGGCAACCGACCCGCTGCGCGAAGGCGATTACTATACTCGACGGATGTGCTGCGCGCCAGTGGCGTGAGCTTGGCAAGTGTTCGATCGTTGCGGTGAGCAGCGCTCGCCGCCTAGTAACGCTTACCAGGGTAATCCGCGGTACTCAGCGAAAACTGCATGCAGGGCGCGAATTTCTTACTTGATTGAGCGTCTACGATGTTCGGCTATTGCCGCTCTTTCAGCGACTTGGCGGTTGGAGATACTCCTGCACAACTTACGATGCACGCGCAATACGCCCTCCCCAGGGAGAATCGCTAATGCGCTACCCGAGCCAGTACCAGTCATCCATTAACGAGTCGTTTCCTGCCCCTCAGCCCGTGTTCTGGAACCAGCGCTCGCGGCAAAGACACCTTTTGCAGTTGCCGGCCTGGGTTGTGTTTTACCGCCTGAGCCAGAAAAAGCGTCCGGCGAAAGTGCGTGACATGACGCGCGAGGGAATGTTCCTTTATTCGGACGTCTCCTGCCGGCCGGGAGAAGAGATCGAATTCGTGCTCAAATTTCCCGCCTGGACGCGCTGCGCTCCCATCGCTTGCAAGGGTGAGGTGATCCGCGTGGAGAGTGCCGCTCGCGAACATGGAGTGGCACTGCGATTGAACCGGTTCTTTGTGCTTCAGTAAGGCAGGTTGTCTTTTTGCCTGTAACGCCTGGATCTCCACAGTGAAGAACCGCATTTGCGGAGTAACGCCGCCGCGAATCGAGACGCGCAAAATTCTGAATATCGATTCTGCGAGGCGGGGATGGTAGCCCCGGGGTGAGTCGAACACCCGACCTTCGGTTTAGGAAACCGCTGCTCTATCCATCTGAGCTACGGGGCCATCTGAGCTACGGAGCCATGGGAGATATGGCCATTATCGCACGTCAATTTGCCAGGCTTGCGACTTGGCCGGGTACTCCAGCCTTCGCACATCATAAAATGCTGCAAGAAGCACTCATTTTCCATCGCACGGTGTGCCCGGGGTTGGCAAAAGTGGGACCCGGCTCGAAGCCAGGACTCTCCCTTGGATGGAGGCCGATCGTGGTCTCTGCTCTGTAGGTCACAATTCGAAGAAATAAGCCGGATAAAGGAACAATTCGTAAGCAGTATGGGTCCGTGGAATCCCACCCTTCGAAAACCGCGAAAGGTGGGGCACCCGGCAGACTGCGCATTTGGGGGATCTCCTGAAAAGTCATTGAACCTTGACGAGGGCGTGAACCACATCGTTGAAGGGCTTGAAACGGATTGTCCTCCCCAAATCTCGCCTCCGGAAATTCAAGCCGCACCACTACCCCAAGGTGAGAAGGGTTTGACTTTCGAGACCAAGGGTGAAATCATTATTCTCATCGAGCGGATCGCAGTTTTGTCCGCACACGTGACGTTCTTCTCGCCCTTCTCGCGCATTTATTCATCCTTCATCAGAGAAGTGACTCTGCGCATTCGGAACCCTTGAGAGGGGGCCAATCATGACACCCGTGGAAGCGGCCAAGAAACGCAGCCAATTCGATCCCAAGATATTCCTTTCGACCATCGACGGCGGTAGGAAGATCGCAGCTTTTCCCAAAAAGCAGACGATCTTTGTTCAGGGCGACCCGTCCGATGCTGTTTT